>Ga0157364_1000667_pt1 | contig 25232 bp, 6 predicted proteins | sample AttsexASBM2_FD_111476 | JGI IMG/M metagenome (GOLD analysis project Ga0157364, IMG submission 111476) | Fungus gardens microbial communities from leaf cutter ant in Ribeirão Preto, State of São Paulo, Brazil - Atta sexdens ASBM2 | ecosystem: Host-associated > Fungi > Mycelium > Unclassified ...
GTATTCACGATTGGTTATCGCTAGAGGATAAGATCCTTCATATTAATGCCTTGGAAAGGCAGCTTTCTATGCATTGAGGTGCTTCGCCAGCAACTTTTTCAATGTCAATATCTTACTGCGAATTGATAACATCAGTGCCATCTCTTATATTAATAAATTCGGTTCTGTCCAGTATCCTCTTCTATCTTACATCGCCAGAGAAATATGGCAATGGTGCGAAGAGCGAAACATCTATCTCTTCGTCTCTTATATCGCTTCAATAGACAATGTTATTACGGACAATGAATCACGCATGGAAAGTCCTAACACGGAATAGTCCTTGTCAACCCAAGCGTTCGACCGAATTCAAGCATCATTCGGTCCATTTGATATCGACCTTTTTGTACGCCTGATTAACGCAAAAAATGAGATATATGTCTCCTGGTTCCCCGATTCCAGCTCTTGGGCTATCGACGCTTTCAGTTTGCTCCTAGTCTTTCTATTTTTACGCTTTCCTCTCTTCATTCTGCTTCCTAAAGTATTACGCAAAATATGGGATGACGAAGCCACAGGGATCTTGATTATTCCCTGGCCATCTCAATCGTAGTTCCCCATATTTCATCGCCTTCTATCTCAAAACTGTTGTTCTTTGCTCCGTCTCAATCACACTTCTACTCTATCACTATCCTCTCTTTCCAGGCCTCAACATTCGGAGAAGCCTTTCCCTGGCTGCAGGAAAGTTATCAGACAGGCACTGATCGCAATTGGTTTCTTCAGCGACTTTAGAAATCATGATTGCTTCTTTGTCTGCAGCAACGATCAGCCAATATTCTCGACTCTTAGAGACCTGGTGGAACTTTTGTCAGAATCACCGGATTACACCGTTTGACCCTGAAGTAAATCAATTCTCGAATTCTTATCTCGAAAGGTAAAAAATACGATTGTATTTGTTCTTTAACACTATGCGATCAGCAATTTCCTTCATCGCTTTATTAAAGATGAGGGAGATTGCTGTCCCTAATAAAGCGATTGGTAGTCACTCTTTGATCAAATGGTTCGGAAAAGGGCGTACTAAATCTCTGCGTCCCTCTGAGTGCAATTCTTTGCTTAGCTCCTGCGCAAGGTCTCACAAGGCGGTTGGAGTTCAATCAATAAGTCGCTGGATTAGAGGGTTTAGAGAAATGCGGGGTGCAAGGAAACTTCTTTTTAGTCCATTGCATGCCCGGCATGCCTCTACTTCCCTAGCTGCAAAAAGGGGATCTCTCTGGAGCTTATTAAGCGAGCGATAGGTGGATCTGGCGAATCCCGAGTGTTCGCGAACTTTTATAATCGTCCAATCATCAATCCTGAAAGTTTCTGTAATTCAGTTCTACTACTCTAAAACAGGGTCTGATTTTCCGGATGTATAAATATTACTAGATACTTAGCCCTAAGTACTCAAGGGGAATAGATTCTGTTTTTTATTTTTTAACACTTATTTGTTACCAGCAACCTTTTACTTTCGTACTGATATTGGGCCTTATTAAAGGAAGTTACTCGCAAATCACGCTTTAAATAGCTACATAGTGGTCCTTCCGGACGAGACTTGGACATAATTGTAAGATTAGATGAACTTACCAAGTGAAGTTCGATCTTAATTATGCCTTGTCTCGTCTTCCACTCTTTAAACGCTTACTTCCCATTTATATATGATTTGCCTCGTTCTATTTAAATAATGAGCAATAAATATGGCGCGGTTGGCGGTGCGGGAATGGGAAACGCCATCTTCAACTTTTGGAATTTGTGAACTCTGTTGGTAATGCGAGCATGAAGACATGATATAGTAGTCCATCCGGACGAGACAAGGCATAATTAAGATCGAACTTTACTTGATAAATTCGTTTAATCTTATAATTATAAATTATTTGATTAATAACATGTATTTTAAATAAATGTATTTTTAATGTATTTTTTGTAAAATAATGTAATTTGTATTCATTTTATTTTACAAAAAAAAAGTTTCGCACTGACTCTCACATTCCTTCATTATTTATTTTTGTTGTTAATTGGCTGGAATTTATCACTATTTTATTTATTTCAAGTAAATTTTTATATAAATAGGGATATTGATATATAAATTTGATTCTAAGATTACACAGGCCTACAAAATCGAAAGTGTTCAAAGATGATTAAACACAAGGAGGAGGATTTCCTATGTAATTTTGTGCACTGAATTCGAATCTGATGGCAGAATTTGCCTATCACATCAGGTTATCAAAATATTTGAAGTTAGAGTGCCCAAGAATGGCCATTTTGACAAAATGGATGATTTTATTTTGAGGGATCGAAATTTATTCAAATGTTTTGATGGCATCGAATAGTACTAACTTTTAGCTTTAAAAAGAATTTTTGTTTTTTGTTTTGCGATTTTTTTTCCTGTAATACAAAACATTAACTTTTCAATGTTTGCGACGCGACACACAGAGCAATGAAGCACATGTATACTAGTCAATGTATTAACGTCAATGGAATATTTTATACAAATGTTCTTAGATATTCATTTGAAACGGAATTTGAAATTCAAAATTCGAAATTCAAATGGCAGATCTAATAAGGCGGAAAGAAAAACTTAAAAATTTGAGTTAAAAATATGGTCGTATTCTACGAAAAATTTAAAATGTGAATCCTCTGTTGTGAATATCCAAGAACATTTGTATAAAATATTTCATTGACGTTAATACATTGGCTAGTGTACATATGCCCTATTCCACTGTGTGTCACAAACCTTGAAAAGTCAATGCTTTATTGTATTACGGAAATATATGCGAAAAAAGTTAGTATTGTTCGATGTCAAAACACTTGAATAAATTTCAATTCTGCATAATAAAATCATTTAAATCAAAATGCAGACCATTTTTGGGCATTCTAACCTCAAATATTTCAATAACCTGACATGATAGATAAATTCTGCCATCAGTTTCGAATTCAACGCACAAATTACATAGGAAACCACTTTTTGTTCATAATCATCTGAAACATCGCAGGCCTGTATCATTAATTCTATTCTATTAAAAAAAAAATATAAAAGATTATTTTTAAAATATTGAATGATTTTATATTGTTCAATATTTCTTAAAAACAAGCACGTATGATATATTAAAGTATGATATATTAAAAATGAATTTATGGATAACAATCTTGATATAAGCAGATGAAACATAAGTTGCGTACACGATAAAATTGAAAAGATTAAGAATCTACTGAATGCAAAATATCGTTGCACAATGCAAGTCGTTTTATGTACCGTACAACTCTTACGACTCTCTTAAAAGACATCAGGATGTAATATAAAAAAAACGTATTATGTAAATCTTTAATCGTCTCCATATACATTCGGTATGAAGGTAATGTTGCATGTGTGTTTAAAAACGCATTTTATGCAAGCATATAAGAATAATTTTTGTTAAAAAAATATTAATTGTATAATTATCATTAAGCTTCAAGAAACTATTTCTTGCGTATAAAATTAAATCAAATACTTATTAGTTTGTTATAGTATAAAAAGTAGGCCTGTCCAATTTGAGCTCCGGAGCCAAAACGCAAAGCCATCGACGCAAAATAATTCAATGTGAGTAAGATTTTAGGAACTATAAAGTGTTGATAAACATCATTCCGATACATATTATGTATATAGAGTTTGATTTTTCATTAATTCATGTAAGATTTTTTCGATCCTTAATATTACGTTAAAAATTTTAAAAGAATTTCGTATTAAATACATAGAATTACAGCGATGGCTCGTAATTTAATCGTGTGATAATATTATATAATAAGTGTAATATGATTCTCGTTGTAGTAAAATTCTCATTACAATGTTCATTACAGTAAATTGCGCGTATGTAAACGCATTCATGAGTTAATAATGATTTCATAATTATTAAAATCGCAGGTTTACATTACTACGAAAATACAGCAATGTCATGAGAGCGAATAAATATAAAGATTAATCACTTTACTATTTATAAAAATAAATATTATAAAAATATTTATTAAGTGATATGTACAATATTTATTAAAATTAAATATAAAAATATCTAAGAATGGAATAAAAAGAATAATTATACTAATAATAGGCCAGTTAATTAATATAATACTATTGTAAATTTCCTAATAATTACACTGCTATAGATATATTCGCGAGATATTTCATGTTTCGCTTTTCTCGTTTTCTTATTTCATCATTTCAATACATTATGACATTACACTTGTAATCGGTATGTGACTTCAGGCATTCGAAGTAATTCTAACGCTGTGCACGCAGGTAATTTAGGTCGTATGTGCTATGGGACTTTGTTGCTCTCGGTAAAAAGAAACCGCGTTGTATTCAAATTTTAACACGTGTCTCCAAACGTTACCATGCTTTTCAAAAACTGTAGAAAACCGAGGCGCATCGATTTTCAAAGAAATGTATTTTTCTTTTTCTCTGCCGTTTAAAAAGACAACATTTCAAATTCGAGACAAATTCAGATTTTTTGAAAATGATACGTTAAGTCTAAATTTTCAATTAATACATGCATAAATTGTATGAAAAAGATGATATATTCCTGTGATGATAAAGATGATATTTAGAAGATATCAAAAATTAATTTCATCAATTGCACATGATATTTGAGAAATAGACAGAATAGATTTCTGTTTTTCCTCTTAAAGTCGCGTTTCTGTTTATATATGTTAATGTCTCACGAGATGATGCTTAATTATGCGATGCTTGTTTGTCAGAGTTAAATTTAATTGCAACAGCATTAATATAGTTCTTTTTACTGTCGGTGTCTTGGTATAAAAATGAGAGCTCGTTTAATCGTCCCTAACACGCGGCGTATACAACGATGTGGATTAAGCGTGGCAAGAAGAAATTGGGAATTAGAATATCCCCGTTTCGGGGTGAATTTCTCAGGTGAGAGCGAAGAGATCGAGCGACTTCCCCAGATACTCTTCGTTCCCAGCATTATTCAGAGCTTACGACGAAATTATTATGGGCTGAAGAGAAGTTTCGGTGGGTATCTGCGCGGAGAGTAATTAAATTTCGGCATATGTATGCGCGCTCACAACACACTGGGTGAAGAGAACGAGGGTGACGAGGATGATATTTGTAATTGTCGTCGAAAACAGGTATAATGGCGAAGCATGGCAGCAGTGGTAACTCTGTTATTACGGATTTAAATAATCTTGGAGTAACAGAGGAGTGTAACAGAGGAGAGGCCAAATCGACTTAGTTAATTGAAAGAAGGGAATGTCCTTATTCTGGAATGCGATTATACATTCATTCTCACGTGCTAATTGTATATGAACGCATTCAACTTATCACTGATTTTCTTAAATTGATTTCTCTTTTTGTATTTCTCTACACGAAAATAACAATTTTGCTGAATTATTAAAAAATTTAGTTAGATTTGAAAATAATTCTGTTAAGCAATCAAACTAATCATGTGGGAAATTCAAGCATGATAAGCAATACTGCAAAAAAGTGATGATATTCTAGCAATTTGAGCATTCTACACAATTATTTTAATTCAAATTCATTTTTAGGTCTGTATCTAGCTTAATTTTTATTTCAGCAAAACTGTTTTTTTCCACGTACTTTTGCTTTTCCTTCGTTTATGTAGCACCATTATGGATTCTTCAGTCTTGCACGTGAATCTTGTAAGAATTTTTACCAGGAAGAACGAAATGCAAGATGCAGAAATTATGCATTCGTGTCTTCTGTGCGTTTCTGGCATAAAGGAACGAAGCGATAAAACGCGTAGTGAATCATAGACGCTTCGCGGCCGGGAAGAACGGAATCGGATGTTCGTGCAATGGTTTTACGAAGAGGCGCCTTCGAGATATAGGTCAGGACGAAAAGGGGGAAGAAGTGACCCAACAGAATGCGAGTATGTCAAGCGTGCCAGCAGTTTGTCGCGCGGAGGAAAGAAAGAAAACGAGAGAAAAAAATCTATTATATTCTGGGAAAACTCACCTGCAACAAATAGAATTATATAACAAGTAGATAATTGAATATATAAATGATGATCCATGCGTGCTAAAAATATAAATGTATCACGATATCTCTTGTTAAGTAATATTTTATTTATTACAAGAAAATATAAAAAGAAATCGTATCTTTTATTTCTTTTAAACTTTAGACTAATATTTCCGACTTGACAATTATAACTCAAATAAATTAAAGAACAATGAACATATAACTCAATTTCCTGAGAACATAAACAAAATTATTTTTCTACATAACTACAGTTTACTTATACAGGGTGTCCGGTAATAACATTTAAGTAAATTCCTGAAATCATTTTGAGACGAAAATCCTAATAGCAAAATGTCGAGGCTGTAATAGTTTTGAATTAGTTGAAGTATTTAATGTTAACTAATTATACCGTTTAAGTTCGCATGTTCAATATAATAAAATTTAAAATATCAACCACATTTGAACATGCAAACTTCAGCAATATGATTCGCTAATTTAAAATAATTATAATTTAAAATCTATTGTAGTCTTGATATTTCGATATTAGAATTTTTAATTCAAAACTATCTCAGAAATCTACACTTAAAATATTGTTATAGTTTTTACCGGACATTCTGTATATAAAGCTCAGGGACGAAAGGAGAGGAAATAAATTATTATATACCGATTTTGAATCAGTGACATGATTTTCTGACTCTTTTAATTATTATTATCATTACATTGTTTTAATATATAGAATTTTATTATAGAATAGATAAATTTGAAAATATTAAAGAATTTTTTTTAAAGACAAATGTTTCTTTTTTCTATTTTGTATGCAGTACTGTATAACAGACATGATGTATTTATTTTCTTCTTTTTGCACTTCAATAAAAATCTCATATAATCGTTTTTAGATAGTTCACCCTTGCTAAGAAAACGCGAAAGGCTTTTTTTATTGGGGGGAAGGGGGACGAGGGAATCTATAAAATGGCATGTCATGTGAACTCGACATAGTTCACAAATCGATTTTCTGTCGAGAGACGCACAGATTTTAACAGTTTCGGAAGCTCGAGATTGGACGAGCTTAACGCGAATATATGACTGCGGATAGCGATGCCCATTGGTCACGTGTGTAGTCATAATTCTTTGTGAATCTCTCGTTTAAAACGGTAAGTGTTGTACTCTGGATAATTTCCAAGTGGGACGACAATAACCTGATCCGGCGTCAATGTTAAAATCTTAGATAATAAATATCTATAATACATAAAACTGTGCGCTACACATGTAACAAATGCGAAATATTGAACGTTATTGCTATTGCAATTATAACACCATGCACTACTATTTAGAACGAATTCATCTCGACACTACCTGACCTTTAATTAATTATGCAAACATGTGGATACTCTTTATCCATTAATTATTACGATATTTTCCGTGAAGGACATTTTATAGATTCTCTTACATGAAGATTATATATTTTACATATTAGGTGTGGGAAAAAGTTCGTGACGTTTTTTTAATGCCATCTAATGGGAAAAACGTCACGAACTTTTTCCCACCTAATATATGTATAGAAAATTAATATTAAAATAACAAGAACTCTACAATTTTCTTATTAATCTTATACAATTACAATCACAATTAAATCTAATGGTGAATTCGATCGCCCACACTACACTGGACCTATGCATATTAAAAGCTGTTTTACATAAAATATCTCAACGTGATAGAATGCAATAAACTTTGACAATGAAATGATACATATATACACATATTTTGTTAAATAACGTGACAATATCATTAGTAGATAATTAATTGTTTAAAATATTTATATATTTTTATATTTAACTTTGTTAATTTCATATAGAGCAGCTTTTAGCACTGATCTAGCGTAGTGTAAGTGATCGAATTCGCTATAACATATTGTTATATGTAATGATAATTTTTCAATTTAACTTTTGGAAGAAACCGCGATGATAAAAATTTGAATCTGTAGAATCTGATAACACAGCAATACTGAAATTTTTTCCAATTAAAAGTTTTCTAACAGACGAGAAACAACATCATTAAAAGTCATGATATAGATCCATTGCAGGCATTTAAAGAGAAAAGAACTTCCACAAAATTATTATTAGGAGTAGTAGGATTGCATTGAATTCAGCATCTACAATTACAAGGTACATACTTCAAGGAATAGAATGTTAAGTTATAATTAGATAATAAAATGAATAAACAATTTTGAACTAATTCATGTTCCCATTTCTTTTAAGACGAGCATCGCAACGTCACGTGGATTGATCAGTTGAGATGGCTGATTCGTGTAGGCATTAAATGTGAACACCATACAGTAAAACATACGAATCACATACAGCACATAGTCGGCGAGAGATATCCGGTCAGGTCGTAATGATAAACCCGATTTGCATTCTGCTGGCTCACTCGTCGTAGGCGTTGCGATTCGACCAGTCCACTTCGAACGGGTAAATAAATGTCGGTCTGGCAAATTGAATCGGATTTCCTGCTTCGATTTCGTGCAAACGGTGCCGAATTCGAGGGTGCTGCATTTGTAACACATATATGCCTGCGCGCATTCGATGCATCAAAACTATCATTAACATAGCGAGGACAGAATGACTTTAATAATACTATTTCACAAACATTCAGAGTTGCATGAATAAAAACTAAATATTCTTAATACAAGGTAGAAATATTTATTTTGAAATTAAAATCGAGGCATTATTCCACATTTCGTATGAAATATTAATTTTTTATTTTTGCTATGAGATATTTGCATTGTACTTTGAAGTATTATATTTTAAACACCATCGCTATCAGAGCATATCTATAGCACACTCACGCAAGTACGTAAAAAATTATAATATATAATTTATGTACGCATCTTTTGCATATGTATTTGTATGGAAAAAATGCTTTAATCAAGCGTAAACAAAAGTTTTACTTGTACACGGAAAGAATGATTTTGATGAAATATCTAAAAACTTATCTAGAGTGATACAGATTTAAAAATAATTTTATTGGACCATCAAAATATTTACGTAAAAAATTCAAACATAATGAGTAATATTGTAAAAATGTTCTAGCAATAAACTTGAGCATCCATAATTATTTTGATAGATCAAAATTTTCAAATTTGTATCTAATTAAATTTTTGTATTTTGACAAAACCATTCTTTCCGTACAATATTTTAAATATTTACTTGATGTGAATAACAGGAATTCCATTTCTATTTTATAATCTATTTTGTAAAAAAGGCTTCATCATTATTAATAATAATAATATCCTAAAGTAGATAGAAAATTATTAGATTTTTAATAAAATTTGTAATAGCAATAATAAAAACTAATTAATTATTGAATAATAATATTGAATTAAAAGTTTATTATTATAGTAATTATTACGTCGTTATTATTATTTAATTTACTGAAACATATTGTTGATTATGTATATATGCATTGATGATTCTGTATGTATATCGTAAACGGTGCGATGCATCGATGCATCGAGATACGCGATTTGCACGACGAACGGTATTGAGGCCAATCGAGTTGGCTAGTCGCCAAATGGAAATATATTAACATACGAATAAGTTCAGATATCCGTCGAGCGGTCGAATAATGCGTTTTATAGCTCACCGCATCCGTATATCGAGCGGACTTCCGGTTCTACTGTCGATCTAGTCCAAACCAATGCTGAAAAGCATGAGACTTCTCGCGTTTGCAAGTTTGTAAGCGTAATCCTATCTCTCGGTAGCTATCATTTACAGATGACACGATTGAAATTTCCTCTGTGTTTACAAGTTAAATCGTTATCCATTCTGATGAATTGGAGAATATCGACCAAATAGTTTGAAGTACATTTTTGATAAGGAACAATTTTTGGTCGAATATGGGTAACGAAATTTAGAAAACTAAATTACAAGTTTTTGTGATACTTTGGTAAAAAAAATTTATTATATTAATATATTGAAAGAAAATTATTAAAATTTATTAAAATTTATTAAAATTAAAAATCTGAAGTATTTTATCTAAGGAATTTTACTTGCGAAAACATTGAAATCTAAAGTATAGAATCTAAGAAATTTTATTTGCAGAATATTTATAAAACTTAGTGATTAAAAATAATAATTAAAAATTAGAGATTGAAAAAATTAGATAAGCTTTTTAGAAAGATTAGAAGAAAAACAGAAAAACTAAATAAAATTTGAAAATAATTTTAATTTTTTAATGGTAGAGAAGGTGATATAGTTATTATACTTCCTTAATATCTCCGCTTTCATATAACGAATACTAATGATTACTTATGGAATTATTTGTTCAGTAGCTCGCCATTACACCATGATACTAATATATCAATACTCAATAGTCAACATTTATTATAATGCATTTTTATTTTCAAGTATTTCGAAACATTTCTAAAGTATATTTTAGCATTTAATTCTACTTCCTCATTTTTTTAAACTTGAGCGTATTATCATGAATATATATTTGTATATATGAATGTATTGTTTGTTATTTAATTGTATATATTTTGAGATATACAAATTTAAACAATAGTAAAGCATTTTGTTAATGTGACTCTCTACGTGTATTGATTATTCATCTTCTTTTTATATCAAAATTATTTGATAATTGATTGTAGCATTATTGTTAATCTATAGTTTATATTACGTGTATTATTTTTAGTACTGAGATTTTTAGTATTGAGTAGCTTGTATGAAGAAGTTATATATATACGTATATATATTTATCTCCATACATTCTAAAATGTTTTACTTTTTTGTTAATTTTGTATCCAAACACTGTTTTTTTAAAAAAAAAACCAATTTTTTGAATCTATTTTTGTAGGAGACCAAATTATCCTTGTTTCTCTTCGAGTCATTAATTCATCAACAATGTCATCAATGCCACATTTTTATAAATAATGTTCTATGTAATAAATGTTTCGTAACTTTGAGTTTAGAATCGATTGAATAATATTTTGACGAACGTAACGTAATCGTTAAGTTTTAAATTTTAATTTTAATTATTAATCAAATTATTGTATAAAATATAAATTAAAATAATATTACGGGGGAGCCATAATATCATCATCTTCTCTACAATTTAATTTCACGTATACTTGGATTTCTATTATTTCAATTTATATATAAATTCACTTAATTTGTGGAACATGTAAGAGAGAATAGATTGCAAAAAGGATAGGTTAAGATACTTCTTTTAAATCGCGAGCGCCATAGATGCTGTAAGTGCACCACACGAGAAAAATTGTACTAAGGCCGTGTCTTTGGATAATACAGTAAGTATCTGCTGGCGACCGATCTTTGTATATCGATTTGTTACTTTTTGTGAGTGATTTTCTCTTTGTTTTACATCACCTGTTTTTACACTTCAGGATTTTTTTGTAGAAATATATAGTACTGTGACTATTTAGTTGTCTGTTGTCTTAGTTGCCTTTGTTGTGTTACAATGAACCGTCACATAATAGTTAAAAAAATTAGATAATGGTTTTGTAATACTCTAGAATACCCTTCAATGAGTGATATCCAATTAATGAAGTCTATTTGCTAATGTAATGCGTATTATCGAATTTTCGAGAAAGTTAACTGTCCATAAGATTCGCAGAACTCATAATCAGCACCATTAAACATTCACACTCAACACACTTGCACTGTCAAACACGCAGTCAAATCACATGAGAATAGTCACTAATTCAAGAAGAGAGTCTTTACGGATTTGTGAGTTCACACAATTAATAATAATAATAATAATAATAATAATAATAATAATAATAATAATAATAATAATAAGAAGCTTTATTGGTATCTTGTAAGCCAATAAGGCTTGTTATTACAAATCCGCATAAAGACTTTCTTCTTTAACTGTGGCTATTCTCATGTGATTTGATTGCATGTGCGTATTCAAGAAGGGAACTATCAGCTACGGACTTTACGGGCAATCAACTTTCTCGATCCAAAAATCTAATAATACGTGTTCCATTAACAAATCTTCACATGTCACTCATTGACTATAGGGACGTTGCCAATTTTACTTGCGAATTTCATAAAAAGTGTGCAATAAAAAAGCTATAATGCATATTTTAAGTTCCTTATTTCTATTTTTCTAGTCGTGTAGACTAAGTTACTGTACGTTTGTTTTTGTTTTATTGTAAAAAATAAAATTATAATAAAATTTAAAAGGTGTTGCACTTACCCCTTCTCCTCTACTTATAATTGTTAAAATTACAATCTCATTATAAAGAATGAAACTAATTCAAACTAAAGCAATTTTATATATATAAAACTTCTTACAGTCTAGCTTCGATCCTTGAATCGAATTATTTTCGTTCTTCATTTTGTCTTACTTTTAAATTCTTCGATGTGCTGAGTAGAAAACTTTCACAAAAATTGTTGAATCTTTACGAGTCTATATATAGCGTATATTCGAGAAGAAATTTGATAAAAAAATATATTTATATAAGTAAATACTTATTATTTTAATAAATTATGACACCTCTAATAATATTTACAGTAAGTAAACATAAATTACTTGTAATATAAACCTTGAGAGAGCTCATGTTATTAATGAATGAAAATATTTCCTGCCGTGTCAAGTTTCTATTTTAACATTTACGACATAATGTCGTAAGGCAGTAATACGCGTTAATGATGGTCGTTTACTCATACTCAGAGTATAAACTTATGTTTCAAACTGTTACGAGATTTGCGCACTAGAGTGGTGGTATATACATATATGGGTGGTGTATACATATATGTATAATGCGAAGGTACATCGCGACTGCCTAGTAACTTTCGGACGCTCGTTGTCTCGAAAAGCTTCGTAATAGGCTTGCTATCGGTGAGCTAGGTCATTACTGAAACGGGGAAAACTTACGAGAGCACGGTGAGTTTATCGAATGGCTTCGTCGAGCGGAATTCGCTTCGCAAACACGATAAGATAATTTCTTCGGTTCTTAAGAAGACATGTGGAGCGACGTTGATGTCCTTGCTAAATACACGCATTTGTATCTTGATGCACTTAATCTTTAATGAGGAAATAATTCACGAAATCACAATTAACAGATTAGCTTAAAATGTGTCAACTATGCAAAAAGAAATATGAAGAAAATGCAATAAACTTGCATTTACAATAAAAAATTAAAAATTTTTACAATTATTCAATTTACGTTTATTTTAAAGAAGTATTTTCGAATATATTATTATTCGAAACACATTATTCCTAATTTATTCCGTATACATAATCCCTTTGTATTTAGTAAAAATGTGGAATATAAATCCGAGCCAATGACCGATTTAATGCGCTTCTTTAAACGACGATGTTGGATACACGAGAAATGGTTGTGTAGATAAGCTAAATACATTGAATATATAAGTAGCAACTCGAGTTTCGTTTCAGAAACCGATGTAAATGATTTAAACGTGATTTATTGCAATTATTTACCCACAACCTGGAAATCGTAAAACTGTCTCACAACAGATCTAGAATCTAAACTTAAATTAGATATAATTTACATCCTATGCAGACAATTATCCAAGAAGAATATTATATACTATACCTATATTCAATTTGATAATAGCTCTTGATAGAAGCACATGATTTCGATAAATTAGAATTAGGCGTTTTTCCTTTAAAATTTTTTACAATAAATTAATAAATTTCTTTACAATAAAAAAAATCGGTGTAAAATAATATTGTTTCACATATCTATTAAATTATGGAAGTTTGGTACCAGCTGTTTAATTTAATGCTATTTAATTTATCGTTGAATAAAATCAAATATTTACAAAAATATATAGTTTTTACATTTACATAAAATATATTATAGTTATTTATAAAAAAATATATATTATAGTTATTTATAAAAAGTAAAATAATTTTAAAATCTTATTGTATTTATGAGATTATTATGTAAACTACAACGTGAGAAAGAACGATTTATTCTCTCAGTACACGTCGAAGAAAATGTGTTTCCGACTTGAAAATTTACAATCGATAAAACTTGTCAACTTGTATTAGATATTCCGGTTTTTGCTCGTTAATCAATAAATGACCGTATAATTTAATTCAATTGTATCTTTCGTTTATGACGAATACGAATTACATACCCATTTATCAAGTTCTTCAAAAATTCCGAGATTTCGGGAAAAATTTACAAAAGGAACTTATTTATTTTAACGTATAGCTTAGGAAATAATTTAAAATAATTTATTTTCGTTTCTTAGATTATCATAGTTAAAGATGACTGCGATGAAGGATCAGATTTAGTATCAGACTTTAATATCTAAGATATTCAAATTTCCTGGATGTTAGTTATTCGCAATAGATCGCGACATATATATTACAGTCATATCACTACTATTAGTTTCCCTCTTCTCTTCTTATGCTCTTACAATTCGACATCGTTCAATTTTAATTTGCAATTGTCGATTGTTTTTCCCCATGTTATCCCTTGAGTGCACATTTTTCCTCGATAAAAGCGAAAAGGAGGCATAAAAGAGGACATATTGCATCGCGTTTCGTCGAGTTAGCCATCTTTCATGATAATTCGCAGCATTCGCGCAAGCTACTTTCAGCATTCGTCAATGCACGTGCATCCGTTGAAAGATAGCTGCCAATTGTGTGTTGCATAAAGTTGTACGTACTGTAATGATTACAACCAGCAGCTATTACATCACATTGTCTTCTTGCGGTAGAATCGGATTTCTGTAGTAAGACTTCATTTTCTGCGGGCAAATTCTGCCGTTCATTTACAAGTTGACCCTGAAAAAACTTACGACATTGCAATGTATCGATTCTTAATAAGCTAAAATATCTAATCGCCGCGAAACACGATGGACGGTGAAATATCGCAATCGTTTATAATGATCTTAATTCTCGGAACACTCCGATCTCAACAAATATCAAAGAACTAATTCTACTCATAACAATTCTCATATTCATATCACAATTATTCTTCTATCTTATCCGAGATGTTAAATAGTCTTTTCTAAATTGAGTTTCTTTTTCTTTGTATTTAAACTTGCAAGTAACATAATTAATGAACATTTGTAAAAAGAAAAAAAAAACAAATCGCTTTGTGCAACTTCCAACACAATAAAACTGTACAAAGGAATAATAATGAATGAATGAGAAGTAGAAATTTTACGCAACGTGATTTTCAACTAGCAAGCACTTATATTTTACTTGACTACACTTAACACTTTTTCTTTGTCCGTTCTGGATAGTTTGCGACAGTAGAGAAAGTACACGTAAGTCGCACTCTTTATGAGGCGGAAATCATCAATCTTTAATAAGCAAGAAGTACTTATTTCATACTTAATTAATTGTATCAGTCATTAAGATTAAAAAAACATTATATTCGCGAAATGAAAATCTATCATTTTATAAATTTGTTTTACCGAAGAAACTAAGTCTTTTATATTTTATCAAATAAAATCAAACAGAATAAAATTCGCATGTCGTAAACGGTTTTCGCAATTTTTTCTGAAATCAGGAATGAAAGAAGGAAAATCAAGAAATACATTTCAAAGCGAATATCTTTGTGATCCATAATGAATTAAACTTCGTTACAAAGATACTGCGCAATGTAGTACAATTAAGCAGTCGTTGCGTTTGCTTACATCATCGCTTTTCCCCAAATTAAATATTGATAGGCAGCTCACAATATTACTATCGGTTTTCAAGCGGATTTGTGAGTGGAAAGAAAGGAATTACGAACGTATATGTATAATCGGATTCACGGACGATATAACACAGCGCGCTACGATGCTTAACTCTGTCCGTGGAATTAATCGTTTGTTTGGTCGAGACAGCGGCCGGAAACGCTCATTCATCACGCCGATCATCTCACAGTTTCTCCGCCCATTTCGTGATAAAGTGGATCGTTTTGATCGAACGAGGAGACAGCTAAAGATAAGAAGTCTTATTACAATATTCCATCAGTAGTAATATATGGCCCATTTCGATTTTTACGTTTCGTAAAATTGATTCCAGTTTAAAAAAGTTAGAATTTGAGAATTTTATTAGATTTTTACAAGAGATATGAACTTTTCATATAGAGAATAATTTCATCTGTAAAAGAAGGTGTAGATAATTATAAAGCAATGCGATCGATAGAAGCGCATTGACTTCCCGCAAGCGTTGTTGGAATTTATATTTAAAAATATTTTTAATCACGAGATTCGTGCGACGTGTTTGCTTTTACGTAACGTTTGCAATTCATGCCACGCCGTCTGGAATAAAATCCCTGTTTCATAGGGATTGTATCCGGCATTACATTCAATATCGTTTGGTATCGATGCTTCAAAAGCACGTTATTCTGTTGCCCTATACTGAAATGCGACTGAAGGTCGACTAAAGGTCGATTTATCGAGAACTTGCACACTATCATTACGGCAAATCATTACCATTGGTCTGTTTCTAACCGAAATAGTCCGTGACCAGAATTTAGTGTCTTCCGAATCATTGACCATGCAAGGCGAATTTAAAGGCGACTTGCAAGCTCCATCGGAAAGAGTAACTTACAATGTTCATGTTAAATCATAATATTTATTAGGGAATCATTAAATCTTCAGAAAAAATTAATGCAGAACAAATTTCCTAACTTTTGGAGGAATTGATAAACACCATTAAATTAACTTTTTGCGGATAGAAGATTTTGCAAATAAATTGTTTGCGTCAGATATAACAGATATTTATATTTTTATATAAATTTTTATATATTAATATATTTTTAAATATAGCGTTTATTCTTTTATCATTGTTCTTAGACATATAAGATATAAGATATAAATATTTTAATAATTCTTTCTCTCTTATCATAGATAAGGTAACTATCATAGGTAAGGTCGCTTCAAATCGTCGTTGATTGTATAAGCGGTTTATCGCGTTGCATTTTCGAGAGTGTTGTACATAATTTCGCACGATTTTAATAATTAATATTCAATCGCGTTCTTCCCACGTTCTCTGTCGGTGAAGAGATTTCATTGTTCTCACGTCAAGTAGTTGTACTGGCGGACTCATAGAGTCATAAATTCTCATCGTGGAGAGTTATTTTTTGTCCCATGAGATTCATCTGCGCGACGCCTAGTTTGGTATTCTATTGAGAGTTGAAGATTCCCTTTATAGGACCTTTACTGGTATTAAATCCAGGAGTTTTTTCAAAAAATTCTGGAAACTATGATTTTAGTACCAAGTTAATAACGATTATTTGTATTTTAACGACGATATTAATTAAATAACATATAAATTACATAAAAGATGTGAATTAAAAAGTATATTCTGAAAAAGTTTTTTTCTTTTCTCTGTTCTTTCATTGATCTTATAATAATATCAGTTTTTTTTCTATGATAAGACTTATTATTAGTAGTAATGTGAATATGAATAAAATAAAATAAAATAAAATAAAATAATTTATATGTAAATATATAAATATTAATATCAGTTTAATAGCGTTGAAGAAAAATTCATTTTAGTGCTTTAATATAAAATTTTTAATTATAAATGTACATATTTTAATTTTATTCTTTAATTGGTTTTTTCTTTTCTAGGTATTTTCTAGATATTCTAAGAAATCCAGTCATTTTGCATAGTACCTATGTTAATTTTATTATGTAATAAAATGCGTACAAAGTGATAAAATATAAATGCGTACAAGTAATTATATTTAATGGAATTTAATTCTTGTTAATTTCATAGTTAATATAAATATTATACGAAATATAATTATCAAAGTTGACGAAAAATATTTTTATTTCTTTATTGAGTACTATCATGAATGTAATTAAAAAAAAGATATCCGGCACTACCTCGCGCTAAAATGCTAAAATGTTTCCTTAGCGCCAAAACATTACCGTGTCTCTGGATGTGCAAGTATTTCCAAAATTTAATTTAAATTTAATTAATTTAATTTAATTTATTAAATTGAATGGGTATCTCGACAGTTAAATATTGACGATTAAATTATCTGAATGTCACATAACGTTTGAGAAAGCTTCTCCTAAATATTTTTTTTAATATTATAGAAAGAAAAAATTGATAAATTTTATATATTGTTATATACTTTACTAATGTTTTGCAAGATCCTTCTGTTATCAAATACGATTTGTTTCGAAGAATTGATACCCAAATATTATTTGTACTGTATCTGCGCACATAATAAGCTAAATAAAGTACATGTATTTTATTTTCTTGAAATATATTCATTTGTCACTTTTTTTATAAGAATTGTTTTATTCATATATTTTTCATTAAAAAGAAGCATGTTTCTATAAATAATAAGAGATATATAGAAGTATATACTATAGCGGGAATTTATATCTTACGTATATAGTTGCATTATATTTGCATTACGTAAAAATTTGAAAAAGGTGATTTTTACTTTCACTGAGCATTATATAACCTTACGGCCCAAACACGACAGAGGAATAATTAGAGGAATAATAAACAGTAATAAATATATAAGAAATATAATATTAGAAATTATCTATATCTAATAGACGAATTATTCTATTACAAATTATAACAAATAAACATTATTATAGATTAATTCGTTTTTTGCTCAGTGCAGCAATTTTTCTACTGAATGCATAGTCTTTGACGTTTGATGGACCGCTTAACTATCCGTTGGATTGATTTCTTAGGTCTTGATAGAAACAAAATACATTTAGTTCGCCCCCAGCACATGAGGATCGTTTTTCTCTGTGTCGACTATTAACCAGCGACGAAGAGGTCGTCATTTTATCAAATCATTGAGCCAGTTATCTTCACCTGAACACAATAATAACCCAATTTTTTCCTGGAAAACGTCTGGCAATGTATTATGTCCGTCGCGACTTAATTAATTTTAATTCTGAGAATTCCGTTCAAAGTATTGCGCGTATTTACGCATTCTTTTAGTGAGTGCTATTTTCGCGAATGTCACATTTTTGCGTTGATAAATTTTAAAAAACTGACAACAACTCGAATAGTTTGAAAGGATGACAAGGCCTAGAAGAGGTATCGGACGCCGACGGAATAATACGCGGTAAATATTAGGAATGTGATTTAGTTTTGAGGATTTTGCAAGAGATGACACTAATGTCAGTTTTTGTGAAGACATTTCAATTACAGCTTATTTCTTAATACTTTACTATTACTCCATGATATTTAGTCATTTATCAATAGACATAATAAACATTGTATTTATAATATTTTAAAAAATGGAGTTTTTTAAAGAGTATTTTCGATATGTGTTGCTTTTATTTTTTAATGAGAAATAAAATTGAAGGTCATATAATTATAATAGAAACTTGGTAAGGTTGCTGCATCAATTAAGACATAGGAATATTAGTTAAACGATTTAAAAATGGTGATTTTAATGTTAATAACAAAGATTGCTCAAAACAACTAAAAAAGCTGGAAAATGCAAATTTGCAAGCATCATTGGACGAAAATCTAGCACAATTTACTTCAGAGAATTAAATGTAAAAAATGAAAAATCAACAATTACTAACATTTACATGATATGGGAAAGATTCATAAAGAAGGAAAATGAGTTCCTCATCAGTTATCGGAAAACGCTATTGCGAACTGATTGAACATTTGCATTTCGTTGATTGCCAGAAGATTGACAAAAAAAGAAAAGGTTTTTATATCGAATTGTGAGGATGAAAAATGGATCTATTTTGAAAATCTCAAAACGAAAAATCATGGGTTGATCCAGGCCAACCAACAACTTCGAACACAATATTCATGATTCAAAGGTATTATTGTATTAACTGTATATTTGGGAAGTACTATGAATTATTAAATTTGAAAGAAACCGTTGATCATTATCGACAACAATTATACAATTATACAAATTGAAACAAGCATTAGATAAAAAATGAATTGCGAATAAACGACGCAAAATGTTCACGACAATGCTCGACTTCATGTTGCATTATCAATGAAACAAACGCTATTAGAGATGCAATGGGAAGTTTCACCGCACACAGACATTGCTTCATCTGATTTTCACTTGTTTCGGTCAATGCAACATGCTTTAGAGGACACACATTTTCATAATTTTGAAGCTGTATGAAAATTTGTTGAAAATTATATCAACTCTAAAGAAGAATTTTTTTATTGTCACGGAATCTATCTTTTGCTAGAAAGATGAGAAAATGTTACACAAAACGAAGGAAAATTTTGATTAAGATATTTGTTCATTATCATGTTTATATAAATCAGTTTTTTTTTTAAGAAAAAAAAATCCTCAGAACTTAATCACACTCTAAATATAATTGATTCACACAGTGTCTCAAAAATAGGATAAGAACAGCATTGAGGACATAGAATAAATTAAGGGGAATAAAAAAGTCTGATATCATTTTGAGATATTTGCTGTAGTTTTCGAATTAAAAAAGAAAATGTATAAGCCAATGTATTGCATCACTCGACAGTGACCGAGAATGAGGCGCGATGGGCCATGCTACGAATTGGCGCGGCGCGGTTTTGCACATTGGCTTATACGTTTCCTTTTTTAATTTGAAAACTACAGCAAATATCTCAAAATGGTGTCGGACTTTTTTGTTCCCTTTGACCCATTCTACGCTCAATGCGGCTCCGATTTTATTTCTGAGACCCTGTCGGGTCTGAGACGGAATGTTCCAAAAGGATCGAGATATCCGAATATCTCGGAAAATGTAAGTTTTATAGAAAAATATTTCAGACAAAAGTTGTAGGGTTCAAAAAGTTTATTTACTGATCTTACGAGGGCAAGTCAATAAATTCTTAGAAAATTTAGAGGCCACTTGCAGTGTCATGTCATATTACTTTTTGACAAGTAGCATCTCTTAATTGATTACTGTCAAATTTTGAGCGGAATTCATCGCGTGGTTTCATTTCTGTAGACGATTAAAGCGAATAATTGTATTTTTGTATTTTTTGCAAAATGGAAAAAAATTTGAATTTGTAGCGATCAAACATCTACATATGAAAGATTTAATGCCGAAAGAAATCAAAGCCGAGTTGGATAATGTTTATAGCATATCTGCACCAGCGTTTGCGACTGTATATAATTGGGTGAATGAAACATGGTCGTATATCCACATGTGATGCACCTCGTTCGGAACGCCCAATTAAGATTTCTGCTACGCCAGAAAGCATCGATAAAGTCTACGATATTGTTTTGACTAATCGACGAGAAAATGCGCAAGCTTGTTGAGACCATAGGCATATCACATGGCACAGTGATTTCAATTTTGCACGAACAATTGAGTATGAAAAAGCTATCGACAAGATGGGTGCCACATTTGCTCACTGTGGACTATAAACACGGATTCACACGTGCTCGGCACCGATGGCCAAATTCAACAAATTCCGCTACGAATTACTTTCCCATCCAGCATATTCACCAGATTTAGCCTCTTGCGACTATTTCCTGTTTCCAAACCTGAAGAAATGATTCGGAGGAAAAAGATTCACCATCAGAGAGCAGCTCATCGCCGAAACAGAAACTTATTTTGAAGAGTTGGACAAATCATATTATTCGGACGGCTTGAAAAAGTTCGAGAATCGTTGAATCAATGTACCGAGCTGAAAGGAGATGTTGAGAAAAAAAAATTAATCAATAAAACTGTGTTTTACTATGTTTTTCTAAAAATGTATTGACTTGCCTATTAATTAGCCTTGGGTAGCGTCGGGCCAGGTGAAGGTCATATCGATTTTTTAAAATAAAACACTCTACTTTTGATTTTAGAGTCTAATAGCTGGCTTCATTAAGTACTTTTTGAATTATGATGCTTGAAAATTACAGTACCGCCGGCATTAGCATTATCCAAGATATACCACGTGGAGATTGCCAGATAGATTTACATATTTTTGATGCTCAGAGAAAGATTGGAGAATAATGCAGCCAACTAAGGCAAGATCGGATGATTCAGTCAATGAATCCTCCGATTTGCCTTAGTGTTTTGGAAAACTCTCGACAACAGTTGTTAGATTTTGGAATTGAAAGTAGAATATTCCATTGAAAAAAAATCGATCACCTTCATCTGAATTGACCTTGGCGACGCCACCCAAGATCAAATTGATAAGATCAGTAAATAGATCTTTTTGAACCCTACAATTTTTATCTGAAACACTTTTCTGTAAAATTTATATTTTCCGAGATTTTCCGAGATCACTAGATGTCTCAACCTTTTTGAAACATCCAGTATATTATATATTTTGTGTGAATGCGTGCGTGCGTGCGTGCGTGTGTGAAATTATCCATTTTTTTAATTGGATAATTCTTCAAAAAATAAAAATTACCGAAAGGATTTTTATTTATGAAATTTTCTCTATAAGAGAAGAAATTTTCAATAGAAGATTATTGTTAATGTAATTATATTTGTGGAATAGTTTTCTTTAAAATTATTTTTTGAAACATCTTGATGTAAATAAATACAATGTTTAATGCATTTAGTAATTTTTTAAGAAAGTAATTTTTTAAGAAAGATTGATTATTTTTGAAGTAATTGTATAGAATAGGATCTTTTCAGAATTTCGACATTTTTCGGCTGCAATGTTGATGACAATTATTTATTATGACTTAGATAGTGATAATAAATCGGGGGAGGTGGAAAAATATATAATCTTCCCCTCCTCAATGCATTTTACAATGCAAAATGCGAGATTAACCCAATACTAAAATATGAGTTAGATTAAGTTATATTTTTGAGAGCAATGCCGCCTTCTTGTGAAAAAAAGATTCTATATAATTATTATTCTATATAATTACTATTTTAGATATATGTTATAATTTGGATATTTGTATGCTATTATAAATCAACGCAGTTCACATAGCGGATAATTTCGCTGTTGCACATCGGTGCACAAAGCAATTTTTTCATTGGGATAATGGATTTATAAAAATTGTATTAGCTATTTTTGTATATTAAATTAGCAGCATAAGAATATATGATATAAATAGAACATTAGACGTTTTATAAATGTGTTAGCCTTAAAATCCTAGGCTTCCATAAAATCTTAAAGAATGGATCGAGATAATTTAATCTTGGAGTTATTACTTACTATTTCTTTATTTATCATATTATCGTGCTTAAGGATTTACTCGCACATACGTACTGTGTGAGCTCACAAAGTGCAAAAACGGTACAAATTCAATTCACGTTTTTGTTGAAAAAATTTTTATTGATTTCTATAAATTTGTAATTAATTAATATTAAATATACTAAATATATATATGTATAATTCTGAGTCAAATTATGTATATCATGAGATAACGCAAATTTATTTAATTGATTTTTAAATTGAATGAAATTTGTACTAGTAATAATTTCGAGTAATTAATGCAATTTGTATGAGTCAATATTTTTTCTTTTTATTAATTAATTATCAATATTAAAAATTTTTTTCATTTCATTAATCTTATATGTGCATTTCTCGATAAATAGCTATTATTGCTACAATAAAAGTAGATACGTAAAGTTAAAGATAATGTACAATTTTTTTAATATGCATGTAATTGCATGTATGTAATTAAAGACCGAAATATTTTATCGATTTGAATTTTTTAATCTCTTTCTCCTAATTTGCATATTTTCCAAATTTTAAGTATTATGTTATTGGATTAGGGATTATATTAGATTAATCAACATATAGTCCCTCATAAATGTACTTGTATTCGCATAAATTTTCTGATTGCAGTCTATGCATTAAATAAAAAAGCAGATATTATAGATAGACATATATGTATACTTTTTATACATATATTGTATGTGTAATTTGGATAAGCAGACATATTCTTACATTTTCTGGTCAGATAAGCATCCTTAATACCAACTTATTGATTAAATATTGAGAACATATTGGGCTAATATTGGATCAATATTTGGTCAATATTATGCTAATAATTGAGCTACTAGGAAATTGTTTCCTAGTGTATCCTATAGGATACACTATAGGATAGATATCGCGATCAGGAATAGGTAAGAAAAGAATATATAATTAGTTAAGAAAATGATCATTATTTAATAGGAGGTGATAGAAATAGGATCGAGTGTACGTTATGAATTAAATCAATATTTTAAAAATTGCAATTGTCCTATAATTCAATTTATATTTTAATTTTAACTTTTGAAATTATTAAACATTAATAAAATACTTATTTCTACTATTAATATTATAAAATTAATATAATTTCAATATATTATATAATTAAGATTATAATTTATAATAAAATGTAATGTTTATTAAAATCTGATTATTTATATTCTTATAAAGATGTTTATTAACATAAAAAAATTATTGAATTGTTTGTTAATTTAATAAGTAATGTTACTACTCTGATTCATTACTGCATTTTAAGATTGAAAACATTTTCAGCGCGCAGAATTTTCGCAGAATCAGATACGTACATAAATTCATGGAGATATATTTAAAGACTAATATCTTTGAATATAATTCTCTTTATATTTAATTCGAATATAATATTATCTCTGATTATCTCTGAATTTCCATCGAGAGTTCGAATCGGGTTAGAGTTGGACATAGTCAGGTTGGCTTGCCTGTTTCCATCTGATCAGAGTTACATGAGCACAGTAACGCAATTTTGCTGATTTTATATTGGAATAACTCCAAAATGGAGTGCAAAATAAGTAACATTTCGCATACGCGAAATAAATAAGTTGCTCAATAATGCCATCTAAATTTTTATCTCACTTCTTTTTTTCTGTTCTCTCTTTCAGGGCCATTTAAATTTTGTTCGAATAATTGAATCAGAGAAAGAGATAAAATCGCTTAAATACTGTGAGTGATATGTATTGTTGAATTACTTTCGTTTTAGTTAGAAAAATCTGCGTTCCGTCAGATTTCTGAAAAATCTGCAATTCTAATAATTTATTAAAACATAAGCGATCTAACAGGAAAACAAGCATCGTATGCCGCAGTCATTAATTAAAATATTTTTATAATATTAAAATATTTTTATAATATTAAAATATTTTTATAATATATTTGTATCATACAACATTTATATAATTTTATATTTTCTTATTTTTGTATTTCTTTTTGTTTTGCAATTACAATTATGAATTTATTTCTTTTAGTTTTATTACATTTAGATTAAAATATATATATATATATATATATATATATATATATATATATATATAGAGAGAGAGAGAGAGAGAGAGAAGTAAAAAATTACCTTACAGCGACGGCGGCGTCCACCAGCTGGCACACTATGAGAGGAGCGGTGTAACCA
>Ga0157364_1000668_pt1 | contig 25227 bp, 25 predicted proteins | sample AttsexASBM2_FD_111476 | JGI IMG/M metagenome (GOLD analysis project Ga0157364, IMG submission 111476) | Fungus gardens microbial communities from leaf cutter ant in Ribeirão Preto, State of São Paulo, Brazil - Atta sexdens ASBM2 | ecosystem: Host-associated > Fungi > Mycelium > Unclassified ...
AAGAACAAGAAGAGTTTATTACGAAATGAACACAGAACACACACACACACACACACACACACACACACACACACACACACACACACACACACACACACACACACACACGCACGCACGCACGCACGCACACGCACGCACACGCACACACACACGCGCGCGCGCGCGCGCGCACACACACACACACACACACACACACACACACAAAGCTCAGAGCACACGATCGATGAAAGAATAAGCGGATCGAAAGACACGTTCGAGCGCAGCGACGGCTCACGTCCAAATCTACCAATCTTAAATAACAGAGCCACATATCGCTGAGCAACGCGACTTTCAGGACTTCACAAGCTATCTACGGTGTCGACACGGACGTAACACTGCTCTCCTTCTCTTAAATTGTTGTCCCGACAATTATGGTTCTTCCAAAAAGTTTGCCTCTCAAAGAAATTCGGAACTCCCTCCCAATTTCCTGTTCCCTACTGTAGAGTTCTGCTGCAACAGTTTTCCTGACCTTTAGTCTTCTTGAGATCCTCTCGAGGTTTATTCATGAAGCTTTCTTCCCTTTCGGGCAGAACTCTCTTTAGTTTCTCTTCGGAGGGTAGCTACTCCCTCATAAAACGAAACGCTTGGGCATCTCCTAGTCTTCATGAAGAGAACGCCAGGATCCTCTTGCCTCTTCTCTTGAGGCCTTGCGCTCTTGATTCTTCTCTTTTCGGAAAGGGAGGGGGGGGGAAGAAACAAAAATATGATGTACCGTAGTACCTCTGCCCCCAATCTCCATTCATCCTCTGTCCCACAGAAAAACCGCGGATAAGGCGATCTTCTTAAAAAAAAAAAGTAGGGCCGCACGATTGAAGCACGTTTGTTGATGATGTGGAAGATGAGTCCGTTGGATTGGCTGTGAGACATTCAAAACGATTTCACCGAAGCCCCCCGGGAAGATTCTTTCCGTCCGATACCGTATTATGTGTCGCGTAAACTCTGCAACTAAGAAAGAAAAATAACTCGCGCAGTTTATACCATAAGAAATTCTTTTTATGATAGGGCTCCGATTTGTCAATTTTTTTAGCTCGTTTTTCCTAAATATCTTTCTAAATAAGGCGCCAGCCTATCTGAATGAACAACTTTATTTTTATGTTTGTTCGTCTTGCAGACTTACAATATACAACATCGCTAAATTTCTTAATTACAAAATATGGTCCTTCCTAATTGCTCTGCAATTGGGAAATTCTCCCCTTTTTTCTTCAGGGATTATATATATCACATTTTCCCTCCTCAAAATAAATCTATCTGACTTTAAGATCGTACCAGATTTTTGTTCATGAAGATTTAATATCTATTCGTTTCTTTCCTTCATGAATTTCTTTCAGCTTCCTTTTCACATTTCCCAAGTAATCTTCCGGAGAACCAATCTCCTCAGTTTTGTGTGGATTATCGCGTAACAAATCAGTCAGTAGACAGAGATCTTGGGCAAAATAAACCTCCGCTGGAGTCCAGTAGTTTCGTCTTTAGATGATCTGTATACCAGATATAATGGAATCCAACGATCCTAGTCTTTTTGATTTTCAGAGATGAATTTTGCCAAATAGTTTAAGATGGTTTGATGCTGTCGTTCTATCTGTCCGTCCGACTGTGCAAAGCGGTTGTCCTCGTTTTCTTTATCCCTAGTAAGCATGACAGTTCGCGAAAAATTCTCGATTCGAAATTTCTTCCCTCGTCTGTACGGACTTCCAATATGGGCTACTCCGTGCCTGAAAATAATTTGATTTAGAAAGGTTCCTGCTATAGTTTTAGTCTGACATTCTTTAACGGAAAAGCTTCTATACAGTAAAACAGTCGACTTAGTAAAACAACGACAAGCAAATATTTTCAGCAGAAGTTATTGGTAGAGGGCCGAGAACGTCCAATTGAACTTTTTCGAATGGGGCTCCCACATTATATATTTGTAAGAAATTTTCCTTTATTGGGAAAATCTTTTTTAGTTGAACAGATCTTGCACGTTTTGCACCATTCTTCCACATCTTATTTACATGTCGCCTAATAAAATCGCCTCTGTACTTTGTCAAGCGTTTTATTGACGTCCTGCAGGAGAATTATGTAGCTTTTCCAAAATGTGCTATCTGGGCACAATTAATTGGAAGATCATTTTCTTCAGATTAGGAGTCTCCCATTTCTTATAGAGTACATCATCCTTAACTTCGAAAGAATGGATCAATGGTAGAAACATCATTCGCTGCCACTTTTTGTCATGAAGGACGTCCCACGCCTACTTCTTTTTTTTTGATAAAATTAAGCAAAATGCAGGGATCTTCTATTTGCTCCTTATGCCAACCTTCGCATCTATCTTCTGCAAAAACCATTCTTCTAATACTTTCCTGTTTTGCAACTTCTTTTAGTTCCACGTTAGCACAATAGTGGCACTGATCACTCGCGCATGGCCGTTTCGACAATCCGTCCGCGTCTTTATAAGGAATCTTTACGATAATCAACTTCGAAATCGTGTTGTTGTAGTCTTTCCATCCAACGCGTCAACTGTCCCTCTAGGCCTTTAAATGACAATCAGCCATTTAAGCGAAATGTGATCTGTCCGAATTAGAAATTTACATCTATACAAATAATGATGGAAAGATTTCACTGATCGTACTATGGCTAAAAGTTCACGCCGCATGACGCAATAATTTCTTTTACTTAATGTTTGACTGAAATATGCAATCTCTCTTTCTACACTGACTTGCTTCTGCGATATGATCGCGCCAATTCCCTCATTTGACGTGTCTGTAACAAAATTATAAATATAATATAAATTCCCCTTTCGTTTCAGGGAATGCTAATATCGGCAGAGAAGTTAAAGCTCGTTTTAAATCATTAAAAGAACTTTGGTGTTTCTTTTTCCAAACGAACTTAGCTTGATTTTCTGTTAGCGGCTTGCCAACAAAGAGATCTTTTTTTGAGAATTTTTTGCGATAATATGAGCAAAATCCAAGGAAACTCTTTAAATGTTTTTTATTTTGAGGGATTGGTCAGTCCTTCACAGCACTTATTTTCTCTGGATCTGTAGAAATGCCCTCCGCTGTTGTGACCTAAATATTTAATTTTTTTATTAAAGGAAACACATTTTTTTGGATTAATTTTCAAATTTGCTTCCCTCAAACAATGGAAAATCTTTTCCAGGTTTAACAACATTTCTTTAAAACTTTTATCAAAAATAATAACATCAAGATAGACTAATAAATTTTAAAAAGATAATCCTTCAAAATCTATTCCATTATACGTTCAAATGTAGCGGGGACATTACAAATACCGAAGGGCATAACTTTGAACTGCCATAATCCATTACCAATTGAAAAAGCTGTCTTTTCTTTATCTTCTGAATGAATTTTAATTTGCCAGTATCCACTTTTCAAATCCAAAGTAGAAAACCAATTGTTACCTGATACTTGGTTGAGAATATCATTTATTCTTGATAAGGAAGTTTTTTTATCGTAATGGCATTAATTTTGTGATAATTCACAAATTTGTGTGATTCACATCTTATTGTATCGTCTTTCTTTTTAACTAGTACCACTGGTGAGATCCATGGACTAGTGGATTCCTCAATTATCCCTTGTTTTTACATTTCCATACTTCTGTCCACCTCTTTTCTCATTTGCAAAGGGATACGACGAGGTACCTGCTTGATGGAAGAAGAATCTTTCATATTAATAATATGTTCCTCAAATTTACAATTCTCTGCAATATAACATGAGAAAATACATCATAAAATTCGTTCAGAAAATTAGTAAAATTTTCTTTTCCAAGGTTCCCCAAATCTCGCGCGAGCTCTCCTCAAAAAACGTTACCAAATTCGACGGAACTCCAAGGTTAATATAAACGTTATAAGAACAAAAATTAATACATCGGTTATTAAAACATTGTTTATTTTTACAATAATAGAATAAGAATATTTTCTGAAAGAATGTAGATTAGCGCAACAATTATCATAGCAAATACTTATCTTTAGTGTCACCATAAATCATTCAAATGATAAATATTTTCGGGAATTCTTTTATTTCAGTCGAGCTTTCCCCGTAAAGCTCAATTATTCCTTTCCCGCTTTGCCAGGGCACTCAGAACGGAAATGCCCTCCTCCTTTTCACATTTCCAACATTTCTTTATTATTTCTATTTCCCTCAAAATTATTTTTATTCTTTAGAAATCTTTTAAATTTATTTCCATTAGATTTATTCCTTTCTTTCTCTCTATTTTTTTCTTCTTTTTTGACTCTTTTCCTTTTTAATAAAATCATTATCTTGTTTTCTTTCAAAATTTAAATTATTCTTTTTTTTGAAAATTATTTTCTTGAATCAATTTAATTACCTTCCATCTTTCAATTGCTACCCTTAACGATGTTATCCCCTCCATTTGAAGAACCTTTTTTACAAATCCGTAGAAAAGAGCGGAAACAAATTGTGCGCATGCGATTTTATCGCGAACCGAATCGGGACACTCTGGATATGCTAACTGTGATAATCTTTCTATGTCAGAATCCAAAGAGGCGATATTTTCTCCATATTTCTATTAATAAATTGCAAATAATAGTTTTGTAACGAATGCATCTCTTCGAAACGCATCTCCAATTTCGACTTTAACTCTTCGAATTGTAAATTCTCTAAATTTTGCATGTTTTCCAAAACTGCACGCGCTTTGCGTCGCAAACATAATATCAAAATCTTTGTTTCCTCTTCCCAACGGTTCGCGCGGGCGATGAGATTGAATTGCACGAAAAACTCACGCAAGGGCACATTTCCGTCGTAAATGTCTGGTTTCAATTTTATGCATGCCTTCCCCGCGAAGCAGCGCAGGCGGATTGAAACAATTGAAATTCCCGACTGAATGCGCGGACAATTCACAATATTTGTATAATTGACGACATGTACATCGGAGTTCATAAAATTGGCAGCGCTCGCGACCGAATTCGTGCGATTGACAATGCTCGCGATGGAATCAGAGAAATTGACGACACTCCCGACAAGATTGGTAAGCATAACATCATTCGCGGCAGCAACAGAACGACGCGGGAGGGTGGATTATTATTGTAAACATTATTAGAGAGACTTAGCTGGTTTGTAGGAATCCCTCGCAGTTTTTCCTAAAGCTGCGCAATCTCCGTATCCCGTTATCACAACGTCGCCGCAAGTTCTCCTGTCGTTGCTGCTTCTCTGCGATCTCTGCGTCCCTCTGTCGCAACATTTTCGTAAATTTGGTATGACGTTGCTCCTCATGCAGCTATTGTACCTCTTGTAGAACAGCTTGAAGCATCGATGCGACGAAAGCTTCTTCTAAAGCAGCTCGCTGAACTGTCGCTTCCGTCGTTTGCTCCAATTCTCGTTGTGCTGACGTTTATTGCGGAACTTTCCATTTGAACTCTTTTCCTCATAATAATTAAAGAACGAATCATTACACGATCCCCGAGGGACTCCCAAAAATGTTATGTCCGAGCGTCTGGCGTTCTCGCGAATGCATTCACGTACTCCGGCCCGCAGAAATAAACAAGATATTATACATATAGATATTATAAAAAGAACAAGAAGAATGTATTACGAAATGAACACATACGCACACGCACGCACAAAATACATGGAATACACAGTTCTGATAATTCGAATTCGCAGAATTTTATTTCGTGTCAATGATAGCAAAATCCTGTTTTCTGATTGATTGCAGTGCGTCGTACGATGCACGTCAGATCCAATGTGAATTCAGCAATTAATCCGAAGAATTTCATTTTTCTATGCCCCATTGAGCGGAACTTGCGAATATGAATCAATGCGAGCCACTATTCGGGTAGATCTAAATTAAATAAAGCAGAGAAATGAAAATTGTACTGCAGTGTCTGCAGTGTATGCTTGCATCGCAATATTTCGTCGGTGTGTTCCAATTTCTTAACCTGAATAATCATCAACAATGAATAATCATGGTTCATGAGGCAGAGTGACATTTTTTTTATCGAACTTTTACTTATTTTTATGCGAAAATGCGAAATCGATGCAGACAGTTCTTAATGACAATCTCGATTATTTGGATAACCTAGACATTTAATTACGAAAATGGATTTAATTTTTTAAAAATGGATTAATATTTTTATTAATATTTAATTTGAGATAACCGGAGAGAAAATTCATTATTATATATAATATAGCCACAATCATACCTCAACTCCTCCGCGATCGCATGACCGTAATAATAATAACGTCAATAACTTCAACTTATAATCTCTGCATAGTGTAGAATGTGCAAAATATGCAGAACTGTCACAGCGCTGACCATGTGCGATGTGACGCATTGCGCCACATTTGTCTCTTGCGCCAAAAATTCCCAAAAGACATTACTCCCCACTCCGGCGATGATGACTTTTTTAATTTTTTCTTAATAAAATTTTTCTTTTAGATTCATATTTTGGGTCGATATAAACACTTTCATTATATATCCCAAGTAGTTGCAATCGATATAAACACTTTCATTATATATCCCAAGTAGTTGCAATCGATTGAACATATTTAGAACTTGATTGATTCAATCCTTATTAAGATTTGATAATCTCGATTTGGCGCAAATTTGGCCGGCTCGCGTAAAGTAGCCACGGCAGTGTCGTTGCGCCAGTTACTTAACGCCGAGGCACTACCAGTGTCTCCAGACAGTTCGAATAAACAGAAATACATTAAGGTACATAAAGACCCTCATCCTCGTCTATCTAAATATAATATAGTTTATAAAATTAATTGTAATAATTGCGACGCATCGTATGTAGGACAGACTGGTAAACAGCTAAAAACACGAATTGCTGAGCATCGAAATCATATACGCTAGAACACATCTTCAGTTATAACCGAATATAGATTAGATAATGAATATGATTTCGATTGGAACAATATATTGAAATTTTTGACGAAGAACCATGTTACAATACAATAAGCAGTTAACTTCTAATATGCTTCATATTAAAAAATAGAAGAATCGTCTTCTGACACTTACATAAAGCATACAATCCTATTGTAAATAAAATCTAATTTTGCGTTGCCAATATCACACTAGTTTAAGTATTTTTCTGTTAAAATTATATATTATTTATTAGTACACTGACTAATAGAAAGTTGACGAGTATCATCGAATTAGATTTTGACATATGGTGAGTGTTCTACGGAGTTCTGACGTATTTGCTTGCTTTTTATTTGATGTTAATTAATAAAATTTATAATTTTATTAGAATGTCATGAAATTCTGTTCAATCGGCATTCTAATCTTTTGGCGAGCAATTTCGATTTCTCTGTTTGAAAAATGAACATTCAATGTTCATTTTTGTTTAACATTCATTGTTCATACATTCATTGACATGCAATTATGATGTATTTTTTTTGCAATGAACATTATTAAATCATGGTATCAACATCTTTATATCAAGTACCTGAAGAGGGTCTAATTCAAAGTACATGTAATAGCATATTTCAATTATAATTGTTTACAGTATGTAATATCCGTTTTTTAATATATAATTTAATTTGTTATTGATATTCTTATATGTCCTGTTATCATATTTATTTCGTATACTCATGGGTATTAATAATCTAACATTAACCCATGTACCATGGTTTGGTTTGGATTAAATTGTTATATCATGGAGCAACACGTTCACTCTAAATCGATAGACTGTTATAGTGCTTCAACACAGTTGTTTCCTTATCAATATTATTGTAGATGTAATTCAAATATGTGTACAAATACAAAGGCAGCTCTATCCCCCCCTTTCAAGAGACGCACTTCCATAATGTATTGTTACACATAGGTTTCGAAATCTGTCTTAAAGCAAAGAATTCTTGTTTTTCTTTCATATTATATTCATTACTTGATGATACATCATTTAATATATATATATTAATATATAAAGAAGCCATTAATTTAAAAAATTATTATATATCCATGGATATATAAACCAACTCTAATCAAATCATGGTACATGATTAGGGTTAGATTATTAATACTCATGAGTATTTAATAACCTAACCCTAATTTAACCATGATACATCAAGGGTGAGTTCAAAATTTACTTATTATTCATAAAAAGGTTTTTATTAATAATTTTTTAATGAATAACGAGCGACAGAAAGATCAATAATCTTGATCTCCTTGAGAGTCAAGGTCAAGGTAACTCGGAGATCATTTGGAGCGGGCTGTATAAAGGTAAACATTTACCTCAGAACGATTAGAGTAAGAATTTTTTAAATATTCTTTGTTCAAAATTTTATTCTAAAAAAATTCAAGAATTTTTAAAATCGCATTTTTTATATAATTTATATAATTTTTTTAAATTTATATAATTTATTAATTTTTATATAATTTGAATGTTCGACCATTTCTAAAATAATTCAGCAATTAAATCTTATTATAAATCATATTTCTATATTTTATATCTATATTTCTATATTTTATATTTCTATATTTTTCTTAGATATTTAGATTTAACGAAATATGTCGAAAAAAATTAAAACCATTTTCTTCATCATTTTCTGACTTAAAATATACTAATTGATATATTTTTAAATATAATTGTATTAATTATTTTATCTTATCTTCGATCCTACTACTGCAAGTAATAGTTTAAAACTTTAATAGAGTTCACGTAAGTTAAAGACAGAGAGTTCTTTTTTTCTTTCAATTTTTTCCTTCAGAAAAATTAATTTAATTAATTTCAGCATTTACACTTTTTTGGCAAAGCAAAGAGCAATTTTTAACTTTGTTAATAATAATAATTATTTTCTATTTACACCGACTCTTGGAATTCTCACTTGTAATGTCATAAGTCAATTGAATGCGTGTTCCTATTGCATTCTAACAAGTGAGACTCATTTGAGATTTTACCTACAATCTATACAAGATTGAGATCGATGTGCTTCATCGAGTTTCGTAAACTCATTTTAAAAATGAGTTCATGAAACTTTTTAAAATTAAGTAAACTTTTTAAAAATTAAGTAAACTCTGTTGTTACATATGTGATAACTTTTTATCAAAGTAAGCAAGTAGTGACGTTATTAATTTGAGTATGAATTATTTAGCTTTAGACTCGATTTCACTTGTGTGTAACATTATGATAAATATATCTTACCCTAATACGAATTTTGCACTTTATTTTTATGTAAAAATGAAAATAAGAGAAATCTCCAATGACCTTGATTTTAACGAATATTATCCAGGACATGATTCTGAATAACATTCAAATAGATTTAGTCGGATTTCGTCGGACATTCGTCGGATGTCGGATTCGTCGGATTCGTCTTGCATAATACTAATGTTGCCGATACTGTAACTTTCAAGCATTTTAACTCAAAAAATACTTAATGAAAAATATTCTCTAGTGTTTTAGAAAGTTCTCGACTCCAGCTATTAGATTCTAGAATCAAAAATAGGGTGTTCCATTTTAAAAAATCGATGTGGCTTTAACCTGATCATGGCGATACCACTCAAACTGATAAGATCAGTAAATAGATCTTTTTGAACCCTACAACTTTTGTATGAAACACTTTTTTGTAAAATATATATTTTCCGAGATATCTCGACTTTTTTGGGACATCCTCCTGTATATTAATCGTGAAAGATATGTTTATAAAATGCGAAGAAGGCGCAAAAAGTTGATGAAAAACATAAAAATAAAAATTGTGAGATATGTATTTTATAGGAAAAATTCTGCTCTACAATTTTCGTTCTTATCATTTTTTACATTTTTAGAAAACAGCAATTTCAGAGATATTTCCGATGAAAAGGCGTGCTAAAGCGATTTTTTTCATTTGCGCGTATCAGTTCTAGTAACTTTGAACTTTTTTTTTGCAAGAATTCTATGAAAATTAGCTTTATGATGTATAAGAAGTTTTCTATACGGAAGAATTTCATAACGAATTTTTTCAGTTCTAATGATATTTTCACGTTCGAGTAACGTGAAAAATAAATAAATAGAAGATGAATGAGGAAAACTCCAAATGAGTCTGCTCCAGAGGTAATTTTTCATCCAAAAAAGATAGGTATTCCACCCATGATAAAGGCAGTTTTTAGTTCCTTATTTCTAACCCCTTTGAGAAAATTTATTTTTTTACAAAATATCAAACCTATATAAATTATTTTGTCTATTGCCCATTTTTTGTGTGTGTCTAATTTCCTTGGACTACTTAATAATTTTATAAATATAAAATGAATTTTAGATTGTCTAGTAGATCAAAAATCACTAAAGTCTCTTGACAACATATTAGGCTAAAATAAGTTTATCATGTTTATGTGCTTAATAAAATTAGGAATTTGTTTTTAAAAAAATGGAAATGGAATAAGTGTTGAAATCATTTAAATTAATTTTTGTGAAGGAAAAAAATGAATTCTCATTGTTTAACGTACATAAACTCTATAATATTAAAGTTTTAAACTTTCTAAAAAAAATGGAATTGAGATTAAGTACAATTATATTTAAAAACAACTTAAAATATGTCAACTAATATATTTTAGTAAAATGGCAGGAAAAAACATTTTAATTTTTTTTTCGTTCCATCAAATTTAAAATAAAACAAAATATGGAATATACAATAATTTATAATAAGATTTAATATTATAATATTAAAACCAATATGAGCCGACATAAGATGTGCATTTGTAAAATTATGGTATTTTATTAAAAATTCAGTAAACGTTTCGACTGCAGTTTTGATTTATTCTCTCAATACATAATTGACGTATTGTGAAATTATATAAGACGGTAACATAAATTATGTGCTAAGAATCTCAATATTGTGTATAAAAAATCCAACGGTAAAATTTTTGAACGTATACTCTTAGTATACTAAAAAATTTTACCGAAGATATATCTGACAAGATACTTAGATTAATGAGTCAAATAAAAGTTATAAAAGTTAAAATAAAATGCAATTAATGTGCAAATGCTGGTATATTTGATATTGGCTTTCGGTTGATATTAAGAAGTCGATACAATATAATGTTTCGATTACTAATCTTTCAATATCAACTGAGATCCAATATCTTGTACATCAGCATCTAATATTGCGCATTAATTGACAGCTAATCTAAGTACTCTGCCAGACGTTTGAAGACGTTTGAAGATTTTACCATTAGATTTTTTATACATAAGCTTGAAATACATATACACATTTATGTTATTGTAATTTCACAATACGTCAGTTATGTACTGAAGATAACCCAAAACTGAGGTCAAAACATTTATCAAATATTTTTAATAAAATAATTTTACACACATACATCCTGTATCGGCTCATATTGACTTAACTATTTTAATCATTTGAGCTCTTTATTATTATTTGATAAGATTTAGCTGAATTATTTTAGAAATGATCAAACATTAATGAAATAATATAAAAATTGCGATTATAAAAATTCTTGAATTTTTTAAAAATAAAATTTTGAACCAAGAATAACAAAAATTCTTACTCTAATCTTTTAATTAGAGTAAAAATTCTTACTCTATTCTTTATATCCTGATTTTTTTTTATAAAGATCCGTTATATTTAATAGAGAAAAAATTATTAATGAAAAATCACTTTTTTTTGATATCTCAAATGATGCATTTTTAGGATAAAACTTTGTACAAAATATATTCGTTCTTTGAGGATTTATTTTGCCCCTGTGGCGATGGATTACCTGCAAGGCCCTTCTTATCCTACTATATCCTTTATATTTATTTAATATAATATATTGAATCAAGCGACGCGGTAGCGGCGCGATGCCGAGAAATTGACGTGAATGTCACTCCGTAAACAAATGTCGTGACGCTACCGAACTTATCCAAAATTTTTTCATCAAAATTTATTTCGATTAAAATATCTTAGAAACTAAAAATGAATAAAAAATCTAATGATAGTTTTACTATAAATTTGAAATATGAGCTTTTGATTGCGAATTGCTTTTGAGTCCGATTAAAATCGGTACACTGAATCCTGAGATCTCTCAACCTGAAAAGATTGCATTATTTTCCAAATTTCAAATTCACACATACACACACAAATAAAATCAGTTGTCATTCAAGGGGCTTCCACAATGCCTACATATAATATTATGCAATGTAATAAATAATAACATATTCTACGAATACAGTCTAATTTAAAGTTATATAAAATACTAACATAATTGTCTGAAACTCGTTTGACATCATCCGGCGTCGTCGACGTCGGCATTATCGCCGATGACGATCGGCATTATCGTCGTCGATGACGCCGTCACCGACCAACATCGACCGATGATGACGATGCCAAACGACGCTGACCGACGGCGAAGACGCTGATTGACGTCGACAACGCCGGATGATGTCAACGAGTATTTCATGTATGTATTATCATTCTACTACAGCGAATTATTTTTATTATTTTCTCTACTTTCTATTTCTGTTTTTTACTTTCTAAATTTGTTATTACTTTCTTATATTATACATGTATATTACTTTTCGTTAATGCTTCATTGTGATTAACGAGTTATAATAGTAATATATGGGCAACTTTGAGATGTCAAAACAAACCACCTCCAATGGATGTGGCCTAGATGGATCTGTCTGGAAAAAGGACGCGCTCTGATTGATCGAGGGGTGAAGGGTGGGAGTAATAGGGTAATTAAATTGTGTGTTCTAATTGGTTCGTACCCATCCACATACCCATCCACAAGATGATTGCAGAAAGGGGGTAGAGGATGGTAGAGGACATCTGGCAAAATAAAGTCCAAAAAAATGGTGAGCGAAGATTGGGACTGTAACATTTTTTGTTGTGAGGGCAGAATATGAACACCGGGCATGAAAATAACGGTTTTGTGACAATCATTTTTTTTTTTCTGTTGGCATGACACAATGTCTCCGATGTGTTAGCGTTTTAATGAATGTTTCTTTATTTATGAGAGATAAGATCCTATACAAAAATTTGTGAGTCTAGGGGACTCTTATTTTTGCTCGGAAGAAAAGAAAGAGGTAAAACATGAACGAACATGTCAACTAGTGCGACGTCTTTGAGCATTACTTTAAAAAATTCTCATTATATTTTATGTATTTAATGTACATTATCTAAGTCTGTACATTATCTAATACGAGAGAAAATGTATTTATTGTAAATGAAGGTGGAGGTAGAAGGCGACCCAGTGTTGGCCAGATCAATCATGATCGTCTGTGTTAGTGATAATGGCAGTCAACCTCGTCCATATCAGCAGTCGATCTGCAGAATAGATCTCCGCATGTCAGACACTGAGACGATGTAATGCGTTTAAAACTTCCAGCGAATTAATTTCTCGTCGGAAAGCATGAGAGAGGAAATGTTTGCGTAAATTCAAAATGCTCGACGTTGTGAGACGCTAGTGTTAGCTTTATCTCTATCAGTCGACGAGTCGAATTTTGGAAGATTTTTTTTCTTCATCTATCGCTTGTTTGTCCTCATTCTGGTTCATCTTTTCTGTCATGATACTTTTTTTCCATTTCAATTGCGAATGATATCGTGTTTCTGATTTTTAAAAAATTTCCGCTATCTGTTTTTTCGTTCTCGACATCACTCCCGCTTCAATTTTCTGAAGGAAAACTATCACAACTTGAATTGCTGCTATTTCGTATAGTTAGCCAACGTTTCAATTTATAAGCGTTGCGTAATGTAAAGTGAGATAAGGTAATGTGACGTTGGTTCGAAATCCGTGATGCGTTGTCCACGACCTTCAAAATCTGGTAGGGTTTTTGAAAGCCGAAGAAATTTCTTCCAGATTATATACGTTTCTAGAGAATAGATTACTCAGATAACGTGCTTTCTCTTATTTTCTGGTATAGATGTAGCATGCGTATCATGTAATATCACGCAGATGTATTGTAAAGTTTTTTGGATTGACGTCTCCATCGAACCATTCGATTCCGTGATAATTTCGGGTAAGCCAGTTGTTTTCTCGTCTTACTGTCTCTCTCGGGTAAATCGCCAAATGGACAGGGTGACATCATAATCCAGTGTCTGATCATCGCATCACGGTTCTCGGTTTTCTGAACATAATGTGATAAGCTTCAACGTAGAATGGCTCGTCGAAAAATTTGATTGTATCGGTCTATTAGGAATTTGCAAACCATCGGCGTACAGCGAAAAGAAATTTATTCCGTAATTTTTGAAATTAAACGGGTTCAATTTTCTATCACCGTTAAACGCCTTGTTATCGACAAAGCTGACTACTCGTTTCGACGATTATTCGTTTCGGCAGTCTACTATCCGAGTATTGCATTGTCTATCAATTCTCCCTCGACGCCAGTATATCGTGAATGTTTTAACTTCGACTTTCATAAGGAGATACTTGGCGGTAGTTTACTCAGCATTCTAACGTGTGCGAGTAGCACACCTGGGCTTATTTTTGCTCTTCTTAGATTGTCATCAAGAATGCGTATTTTTTATATGAATACCGTTTTACTCTTCATAAGACAAAATAAATCTTTCAAACATACTCATTCTAACTTTCACTCCGTTAATTAAAAATTTATCTTGATTGAAAATCGCAGTGAAGATGATCAATAAGATCTATCCTTTTCTTGAATGTATTATGCGCGTCTCTCGAGCGCTGTATTTGGATTTGACGAGTCTAACGTGTCATCCACGTAATCGGAGATATCCGCGTCCAATAAGCAAGAAATTAGGTGGAAGGTTTTTACGATTGAAGCATTGTTTGGTGGCGATAGGAGCTTTTGATTGAAATATACGTCGATTTGGTTAAACATGGAATGCAATAAATGATTTATGATTCCTACTTTTGCCGCGCTGTTAGGTGTGATCGATGTATTCTTCCCATGTTCGCTTTCTATGCGTATGCGAAGGCTCAACATGGTGTGAGTGAAGTCTAGATAGTCTTCTCCATGTCCGGGTATGACGAATTCTAGGAGTTGTCCGTGAAGTTATGGGTTTGTAATAAATCCATTGCAAACTCTCAATGCTGGTTTGTATAGGAGGCAGAGAGAAGAGATCGAGTTCGCTTTTTATACACTTGCTTAAGTGGGTATGAAGAAAAGTTTTTTTCTTCAGCCACGAATTCCTATCTCAATTAAGAGAATATATCAGATATCTCGCGTTTCTTGACTTGATATTTCCTAGCAAATGGTTTTTTGATTTTTTTTCTTCCTATAACACGAATTTTCTTTTTCTTCTTCGTAACTTTTTTGTACTTCTTCTCTGTGATATTTCTCGATGATTTTCTTTTGACCCCCTCGACATTGTTCTTAATCGCATCGATAAGCTTATGGATATCATTGTAAATTCCGTTTGAAAATGCAACTTCTTTTGCCATACCATTCGTCCTCCATTGGATTTAACATCGTTTACGATGCATGATACATCTATCTCGACCATCGAGTGGAAACTGAAGCGCCGCGGATTTTGCGGATATTTTATATCCAGACTCCTTTATCAGGGAATTTATTTTTTTCTTTGGCTTTTCTGCTCAGATTACCCCTCGATTCTGCGAGCCGATTTTTGACCGCTTCTTTTAACGACTTATTATTTTCGATATCTTCTATCACGTTAATTCCTGCACATAAAACTTCTTTTCCGATAGTATCTTTATTTAGATAAGGTAATATTTCTTTAAATAATCCGCCGATAAAGCTTCTGATTCTATGTTCGCATTGGTAGGATGAACCGATGAAAGCACGCGGAATTCCACCTCTGCTACCGGTAACCCACGCATCAAAATACTCTTCATATCATTGCGAGTTTTTAATTATAGACTGGCATTACCGATACGCTCGCGTACACGAAAGAAAATGATTGCTTACGTTTAAACAGCAGCGTCACAGTCAGCGTACCGAATTCAAATGGAATTTTATTTCCAAGATGATCTCTTATATCTATTTCGATTGTTGAAATTCGTTTGTCGCAATGGGATATAATTTGGAAATGAGAAATGCTTTACCAAACGCATAATTATGACTGCGTATCTCGATACTATTCTGAAAAGAGGAAGAAAAGAGGAGAAATACGCATATTACCTATTATATAAGGCGCACAAATATCACAATATACGAACATTTTATCAGGGATAGTTCGCCACAAACTATAGACTTCGCTACTCCAGTAACCGACTGTATGTCGTTACCTCATCTTCTTATTAAATCCATGAATAAGAAAAGTTTTCTCTTCTGTTTCATTGGAATTAGGTTTACGTATCACGAGCTTGGACTAAAATTATTTGTGGAAATTGCTGATGAGAAATCTAGCATTCGTAGAAGATTATCAGAAAAGTTTAATATAGCATTTTGCACTTCTCATCGTAGTTAATACTTATGAAGACTTTGTCATCAGACGTTTTTGCTGTTCGAAATAAAAATTCGATTTCAGTATCTTTACATGCGATATTAATCGCATCGATAAACTCATGGATATCATTGTAAATTCCGTTTGGAAATGCAACTTCTTTTGCCGTACCATTCGTCCCCTCATTGGATTTAACATCGACGAATCTGATTACATTTTCGTTATGACGTACGTGTAAAAAGGTACATATACAGAGAAATTGAATCTCGCTTATCTCAACTTCCCATTGTCCATGTAACACTATAGAGTGAGGTAATTCCGTGATAAAGGACGATGTTGTATTATCCGAAAATGATACATATTACTGTTACTTGAAAGTACAAAAGAAATTATTCCTCTTCTATCGCGAGAGAAATTAAACTCGAAGCCGGAAATCAAATATCTAACTTACTGGATAATCGCGCCAACTAAGCATTTGCTTATTAGCCTTTCGTTCCCTACTTTTTATCACGTGATCGATGATAAACTGTTTTTCCTCTAAGTTTTTTCTCAACTCGCTAATTCTTGCTCATAAAAAATACCATCTATGACTTCGCCTGCTAAATCTCGCAGTTCGTGAGGTTCACCAATCGAGAACACGTAAATTTGAAATATCTCTTCGTTCCATTTAGCTTCATATTCTTTCTCGAAAGCAGTTTTCGCTCTACTGATACGGACGAGATCTTCAACGCGATGTTTAACCTTTCGTGCATGTTTCTTTAACGTTTCATTTTTCCAACGACGAGCTATATTTTCACGAGCGATACATGCGTTTTCTTTCGTTACTACTGCTGGTTGCATTCTCGTGGACGAGTGACGCGTGTGTAGTAAGTGCGTACAATATCCTGAAGAACATCGATGTAGCATCGCGAGTTTTTATGCGTGAAGTAATGCTACATTCGCTCTTTCAGTTCTGTTGAAGCGCTCGGAGATGGCGGCTTTATGTTGGATTGCGCATTATCCGAAAACATTTTCTTTAAGAAATTTCTGCATTGATTGTGCGACAAATTCTTTGCCCTTGTCCGTTTGCAAGTATACGGGTATTCGTCCTTCGCTTTTCGCTAGTACGCGATGGAAAGCTTTTATCACGCAGTTACTCGTTTTGTCACGTAACGGTTCTACCCAGACGTATTTACTTAGTACATCGATAATCACTAACTGATAGGAATAACCGTCATTGTTACTTTTTAGATTTCGATCAAATCTGCCTCCCACATATCATCAATGTTTGTTACGTTTGTTACGTTATAATGCAATCGCGGAAATTTTCTGCGCAATGTCGGTGCAATGTGTATGTGTCTTGTGATTCGAGCCAGCGTAGGACTCCCTGCGAGAAATTCGGTTTAACGAGTTAGATTATCCGCCGAATAGCTCGCATAATGCGACGGATCGTAGTATAGTTTTTCAAATGTCATCATTATTTCAGTTTTTCCAACTGAGTAATCGATTTTTTCCCGTTTGCAAAGATACGGGGGCATCTATTTTTTGTGTACAAGAAAAAAATCAACGAATTTTCCTTGTCTATTACTTGTTCGTAATTTTTATGTCTTTTTCCTTCCTGATGCTTTCGATTCAACTGACGCGAAACTCGCGCTTCTGATAAAAGGCGTACAACTCACGCGAGGTCGAAGTTTTACACTGTTTACAGTGTACAACACCGTGCGTGAACAATAATTTTTTATTTTTCATCAATGCAGAAGGTATTTACACGGAGTAATCGTGCAAATGATTTCTATCCTTTACTTTTACAGTTTTTCTCTCGCGCATTGCATCGTTTATTAAGTCAGTGATATTCGAATCTTTCATAATTACTATCTATAGTCACGATTCCATGTTCGTTCTACTACTAATTCTATTAGGCACAGCTTTTCGAAACAAATATTTCATCAGTAAGTGTGCATGCTTACGATAAGATTTCGATACGCTTTCCAGTATTTCCTCAATGCTTTTCATCGTACGATTATGCTCACTGATAATTTCGAAATTTTTCGTAATAATGTCTGTGTTATTGATAGAATGTGATGGCGGATGTTTGTATGAGATTATGAAAAATGCCATCATTCATCGTCTCATTATCAGCGAAGACATCTCGTGCAGCGTTGTCTTCTGCATTTTCGAAAGACGTACGTCTTTCTGTCTTCGCATTTCTTGAATAAATCGCAGATATCACCATAATGCCTACATTTTCCACCTCCCAATTTCGTCACGCGGCCAGCCGGAATTAAGACTATGACCTCAGCATGTATCATCTCAGCATCGAGTCGTGTTAAATGAGTTCCCGGAGTTTGCGCTATATTATTAATGTTCGAGATGTTATCTGAATTTTGCGGTATTGTTATTTCTTTTGACTCTCCGTCGAATGTCAACGAATGATGTCAAATTTTGACATAACTGATGGTGCATTCTTTCCAGATTTCCCGTCGAAATTAAAACCATTTTTTTAGTCCTCTTCATAACGTTTTATCCCTATTTCGTTTTTTCGATAATTAGTGATAATAAGATCGATAATAGACAATAGGTTAGATAATATAAGGTAAAAATCCGCTTCGCTGCACCAATTGCTTTCTTTATTCTTCCAATTATCACGTTTTGCAACGATGTGACGCAGAGCCTTTTTGTATTTGATTAACCGATTTTTTTCACACATCATTCGAGACGATACCTTTAAGTGTATCAAAAACACATTCACAAATACAACGAATTAGTTTTTTGTCAGCGTTGCGCAGAGAAGGTTGTGCGTTGATTTCTGTTCAAATGCTAGGACGTCGCAAAGAGAAGCGTTTCTCTTACTGAATGTGTGGCGATATTTTCATCGCTCTATGCAATTTCTTGTCACTCACCTTCATCGCGAGAAAAATCTATGACTGACACGTGCAATTATCCGTACTTAACTTTTATACGAATCCATTGGAAAATGATCTACGCGGCACATAGATGTAATGAATCGTATCCTCGAAAAAAATATACGCTCGAAATCGATCCGGAATTGATTATTTCAGATCAAGCAAATACTCGATATGGCATCGTAATATGTCTCTTTTAGAAATTTCGGGATAGACTTGATGCACTAAATGAATTTGAGCGCGATCACATGGATTTTTGAAAATGACGTAATTCGCGTTATAGGTGATATATCACTGGCCACGTTTCTGATGGAATAGATTCTGCTGGAATAATACTAGAGATTCTTGTGATGACTGCCTTTGATAAAAAGATCCACGATCGCGTCGACGATGATTCTCTCATAAGATCGTCGATTATCACTAATTTCGGAGAAAGCAGATCGTTCGTGTAATCTTCCGAACGGGGGTAATCTCTCGCGAAATTCAATTATATTTTTCTTCATCGTTTTAATACTGCATCCCCAACGTTGTTCTTCAAATTCTTTTACACGTGTGTCGTATTGTAATTGATGATAGACTTCTTGCCATTCCGTGTAATGAAAAAAAACTCTTTCGAAACGACATGAGAGATAAATGCCGGAGAAAAGCCTTCACAAAGACGTCTGCCCAGTAACCAATCAATCCGCATACGATCGACGTCCAAAGATATTTCCAGCGCACGTCCATTTTATGAAATGAACGATCAGTCTTCATGCGCGACTTCAAAAGCAAAAAGAAAAAACGTCACTTGATTTCTAGAATACGTGAAAGGAAATAATTTTAGGAGGGCGGGGAAATAAACTGATCAGAGCGATGGCAGGGCCTTCCTACGCGGCGGACGAGCGCTCGCGTCAGCGTATCCCCGCGTGAGTTTGTCAGCGAAGAGCACCGCGGAAAGCTGATCTCATCGCTGATAAGTTTATTCGTACTGACATGCCACTATCGCGATGTCGCAGCGAGGGGAAAGCTTTCGTAGAAATCGGAAATGTTAGTTAGAATTATATAATAAATTACCTCTTCTTGTTTTCTTCATGTACATAATATTTTTTTATTCGATTCTTTTTGTGAAAAAGAGAAAAGGAGAAAAGGAAACATATAATTTTAATTTATTATAGTTGATTATATTTTTGCTAATTCTTATATAAAAAATTCAATCAGAAACAATATTTTTTTATATTACGGTAATTAAGTATTTAAATACATCTTTACATTTTTACATTAAATCATTCAATAAAATTATAATAAAAATGTTTTTTTGCAAAAGAAAGATACTTATATTTTATTATTTACAAAAAATTTAAATTCAAGTTTTTTCTTACATAATACTTAAATACTCTGCAAATAAGCGGAAAATTTTCGTGAACTTAAAATATAAATGAGAGAAAGCCGAGAAAAAGAAGAAGTTGTTATTATCTCCTGGAATCTTACAGAAAAGAATAACGATTATTAATAAATTTACGTTTTATCAATACCAGTGCGCATATCAATGCGTTTGTTTCATTTCGCATTACGATTTCATGAAACGCGGTGCATAGGATTGCGCTAAAACACAAATCGCTGCCTCTACCGTTTCTTCTTCTTCTTCTTCTTCTTCATTGCTTTTCTCTCTCATTATCCATAATTTCCTAATACTATTAAAATTTATAATTCGAAAGTTCTTATAACTTGATGTTATTCCTTTAATTTTACAAATCTCGTCGACGACCTTCCGGTGTACAAACGACGTACGCATAGAATTTCGGACACCCCCGAACACGAACGACTCAATAAAATTGTCCCGTCCGTCTCGAGTTCGTCCGTCATATCTCTCAGAAAATTTCCCGTACGCGGCTCGTATTCATTCGATTCGCCTCTGCTTACGTAAATACACGAGTCTGTATCGCAATATAAAACTATCTAATTTCTCTATAATAGATATGATATCAGCCGTGTTTGTGACGTCGTTCATGCCGCAATTACAGGGTTGATTTGTAGAGAAAATACGACCGTCTCTTCGCGTAGTCACTATGAAATATATATTATCTCGTTATTGACAGATAATGTATTGGTTATTTCGTGCTCTGAACTCGTGAGCAAACGTTTATATTTTTTGATGATCTCTGTATTAGGTTCAAGTCAAATTGGTTCAATGATCCACTTTATCCCAGAAAGAATTCAAGCAGAGCTTCGTGACCGAACGTAAACTAGGATTTCTGACGATATTATTTCTATCAAGAACAATACCCTTAGTTTCTTTGTATTCTCGAAAATACTGTTTCTTATTCTCATCATTCAGGCATTCTCTCGGCCATCCGCTAGTTTCCTGCTTTAATTTCAAAAAACTGTTGATATATTCGGCAAATAAATCACTTTGCCTTGTATAAGGATCGAACCGTGTGACTCTAAATTGCCATATTTCACTCACACTCCTCACGAGATATCCTTTCTTGAGGGCTTTGCGCAATTCGCAGGATACATCTACGAATTCATGATCAGCGGGGAGAGCGTGAGTGCACTCTGTGAGAACGTTTCGCAGCAACTAGTACACAGTCCGAACAACAATTTGCCTTAAACGCGATACGGAAGTACAGGGTGAAAGAGATCGCGTGGAGAAAGTACTGTACACCGAATAATACCCTCAACAGAATCAAAATTCGGAACTACGGCAATTAATTCCAAACATTGTTCTCCAATATAAATCATCAATCAGATTGGCCTAACGGAAAAATACCCGTTTTTAATACGTACGGATACAGAGAACACACGTTCACATAACGTATTTTCTCCGTACCCATAATTTTGTACCCATATCCGTAACTTTGTACTTTTGTGATATTTTCCGTACGACCATCAAAGAATGCCTCGCAAGGATCGAGAGGAGGGTTGATTAGCATCGAATGGTTTTCGAAGAAATCTCGCGATTCTCGCGCTTTTTTCATGCGAATTCATATTCCTATTTTTTCATCATCCTATATCCACATTGTTGAAGACGTCATGTGATTGCGAGAGTTCATTTGTATCGAGTGTCTATTGTATCTTCGTGTGATATCCCGGACATATGTTTCTTTTCACGATTGATTTGGTAACAGTTGAGACAACAACCGTGCCAAAAACAACCATGTAATAATACGTAACGTAACGTCTCGTTCGCTGATTCGACTTCGTAATATCCATCGATGGACGTACTAGCAATTTGATACTCGCTGCATGGAATGCATTATAGAATGTCCAAACTCACGCTCTATCCACACTAACTGTAGTGCTTTGTGTAAGTGATTATCTTTATATCTATATTCGCCCGGTGGATTGATTCCTCGCGTAAAAAGTTTTTGAAAGTTGAAAAATTTTCATACACATGAAAGTGATAATCGTGCATTCGGACACATCTCCGCGTTTTAAAAAGATTTTTCTGAACGCACAACGAAGGATATCTATGTCATTTGTCTTGTCGCATTTCGAAATCATAAAACGTAATATCATTTTGATTTTGCAGCGTATTAAATAAATGAGAAAAAAAAATCTTTACCCAAAGTATTCCGCAGTCCGAAACCTTAGTTAAATCGGATAAACGCAAAAGCATATAATTTGAACTATCAATAAATTTTGACCGATCGTTATCACAATAATTTTCGTTCAAAATCACCCGAAATTCTTCCGTTATTTCTGACTTTTCAACGAGATATTTTAAAATAAACTGAGCGTCAAAATGCTTTAGCATTATGCGCGATACAAATGATTTTTTAAAAATATTTAAATGTTATTAGATGTCACGTCGGGAAATCGGCACTCTTTTACAGAATCTCTACTAAATATGAATTCGCACTCCACACCAACATCGACATGGCTTCTATTCGCGCACGCTTCGTAAATTTGTTGCGCAGAGAATTGGAACGTGAATTCTTATCTTCTCTGTTTCTTCGAGCGTCTCGTCTTGTCGCGTTTCAAAATTATAAAACACAAATGCGACGCGATCTCTTTTAATACACTCGTCCGTATCTTCGATGTCATTCGTATTTGTTTGCGGATTTTCTTCTCGCGATGCTATACTCGTATCCTCTCCAGGGTTTTCTAAAGCTTTACGACAAAGAAACCGCATGTAACAGAAACGATTCAAAGACTGTAACGAACGACATGCAATAAACTATGTGTCGCAATCATGTCGCGATTTTGAATTAATCAATCATCCGTAACCGGGTTGCAAATTTTAATGGATTCGTAAACGCTTACGAGGGATTGATTATATGATCTCTGCGCGCAATGACGTTCGAAACACGAACTCCCGAAGAAGACGCGAATCGCATTTAATCAATTCAACGTCGGAGCATTCGCAAGACGGGGTGGCGTAGCAGCGTGGGCATTTTTTTGTGCATTGATCTCTGTCATTACGAAAGCCCACGTTACACGCTACGCAATATCCTTTACCAAAAAATCCGCGGTGACTTTTAAATTTAATATAGGATTATGTCGCGAATCCTCAATAATATATTATATTATATTTAAACGACATGAGGATTCGCGACCAAAGGAGGAAAGTAACGCGCAGCCGTACATCGGATTCCCGCCGCAACCGAAAGTACTGAAATTATATATCATAATTGCAATATTTTCGGAAGCGAGAATCCGTTGGAATTGCTCGATTTCGCGAATTCCACAACCTTCCTCAGGAATCGTGATATCAGCAGATTTCGTTAATTCTTCGGCCAGCTTACACTGTAACGAAGACCGTTGATATTTCCCATCTTTTTTGCAGTTCCCCCGTACGCAATTGCCCTTGATGTATGTTATTCTTGATGTATGTGTGCCATTACGAACGGGGAAAACATAAATTGTCTGTGTTGTTTATTTACAAAATCGAGTGTTTGGCTATATCTTCGCAAGTTAATCGATTAGATTGACGCCCGCGACCAGCAGGTACTGAGACTTTGAAAACGCGCATGGTAAAATTTTCTGCGATCGAATCCTCCAGTACTTTGCGCTAGCGAACTCATGAGTTGCCATATGTTCTCGTGAGTTAAGTCGCGTGCTGGATCAACCAGCCAGATCACGCGCTAGATCCGCCGACTCAAATGATAATCCTATGTAATCGTTCGATTCGCACAAATGTAGCGCATACACCCGAATTTCCTGGAACGCTTTCTATCCAACGAATGATATTCGATACTTTCGGGTGGCGGATGTATCGCGAAAGTTGCTTCCTTCCCTAATATCGCAAAATTCCTAAACCGACGCGGGTTTTTCACCCTTAACTCAATAAAAATAAAATTATACTTAACTTCCTGCTGACGATGATGATTATTTTCCTTCTGATGATGATGTGCATGTTACCGTTGCTGCTGCTGCTGCTGTTGCTGCTACTGTTGATGTTCATCATCGATGGCCTTCGAAATATTGTAAAGATTCTTCTTCCAGGGGTGCGTTTTTTTCCCTTGCATGTCGCGAGACATGTAGAAGCAACCGCGTTGGTAGGATGGTCAACATTACCGCCAGTTTGTACTGTAAAAAAGAAAGTTAAATAAATCTTATTAATCTGATAACATTGCTATATATATTAAGTCAGAAATTTATACTAGTCATAACAATACAGCATGGTAAGATAACTCACCTATATCTGTTTACATGATCGTGCCTGAGAGAATAATATTTCTCTTTTTTGTAAATTTGTTTTAATTCCGGCGACGTAAGCAGAACAGGGAAGTACGAAATATTTGATAAAAATATGTGCTTAAGTATCTCAACAAATAAATTTGAAGTAAAAAGTAAAAATATTATTACCTTCATTTTCAAGAAGCGTAATATCTGTTTTCTTTTTCTTCCTCTATTGCCTTCTCAATTATTTCGTCCTCGTCACGTATTCCCTCCTCTTCACTATCATCGTCATGTCATCAATGCTATTCTCAACATTTGCGTTGTCCTGCTCCTCATTATCAGCAGCATTATCATCGGCATTATCATCATTGTCATCATCGTCACCATCATCAACGTTGTCATCGTCAATGTTCTCATTATCCTCCTCCTCCTCCTCCTCCTCCTCCTCCTCCTTCTCCCCCCCC
>Ga0157364_1000669_pt1 | contig 25208 bp, 9 predicted proteins | sample AttsexASBM2_FD_111476 | JGI IMG/M metagenome (GOLD analysis project Ga0157364, IMG submission 111476) | Fungus gardens microbial communities from leaf cutter ant in Ribeirão Preto, State of São Paulo, Brazil - Atta sexdens ASBM2 | ecosystem: Host-associated > Fungi > Mycelium > Unclassified ...
CTAGCGCTATAGTGTTATATATATATAAAATTACGTTTAAATATCTGTATATATATATATATATATATATATATATATATATATATATATATATATAGACGAAATACATACATACATATATACATACGTATCTAACGTACGTATATATGTACTTTTTCGTCTTTTTTCAATTAAATAATTATTTACAAAATAAATATAAAACATAGAATGTTTCCAAATGTATGGAAGGTATCGTATATATCTATAATGTATATATCTATAATGTATTAATTAAATATATAAGGCATTTCCGCAAAAAAATTTTATAAAAGAATATGAATTTAAGATATATAAATCATATAATTATATGTGATTCATATATAGCAATTCATTCATATATAGCAATTCATAAATATGCCATATATGATCCCATATATGATCATATATAATTATATATGATTCATATAATAGAAAAAATATATATCATCATAATATATAGTAAAAATATGTCATATATGATTCCATATATGGTTATATACAATTGTATGTGATTTTATAATTATATATATAATTATATATAAAGAGTATTTGGATATTATTATACAGAGTAGTTGGAAATTAATGATAAATCTTTCGCACAGGAATAGCATGGACTAAACTGAGAAAAAAGTCCTCTATCATTTTACAGTCGCAATGGTTAACGAGATGGGCTAGGCGAATTTGGCTATTTTCATAAGTTAATTGCGACAATTGTAAAATGGTAGAAGACTTCTTCTCCATTCTGCCCCTGCGAAAGACTTATTATTAATTTTCAAACACCTTGTATAATTATATGTATATAAACTTTTTTCCCCGAAATCTCTGTTAACATTTTAAATCATTCTTTTATAAGCGTTTCATAATCGTTTCTTCTTGCTAATACGAACCTGATCTTATTCCCGAAATTTTCCGATGAGCTATTTCGCGAATAAGATTAATGATTGTTTCATTTTTTTTATCCAATCTATTCACGAATTACCGACTGTTCATTCTACTTTTCACAAAAAATTGCGACATAATATGTAAGAAAGTAATTTGTACTATTAGGATTTTTATTCAATAATTTTTAATTATCGTTTTAATAATGTTCCGCATTCATTAAATTTTAACTCTATTTGAACATTGAGAGAATGACCCGATGGAAATTGAGAAACATCTGTTATGATTTTATAATTTCTGTATTTGCTTATATTATGTATAATATTAAACATCCAATTTAGATTCGCTATCTCTTCTTTTATATTTATTTAATATTATATTAATATTGGCGAACAAATATTAATAGATATAATTAGAATCCGACCGAAATTTCAGTTTCGGTCAATTTCGATCAAAAATAAAATTTTCAATTTAATTTTGGTTTCGGCCGAAATTAAGAGGAAATTTCGATGAGTAAATCGAAACTATTGCAACGCTCAGTTAACGTTAAAAAAATAACTATTTGATTTTAATTATTAACTCGTTGATTAGCTTAAGACAATTTGAGTACACTTTAATATGATCCTAATAATAACTGTGATTTGATTTCTTCAAAAGTTGAGGATGCAATATTATTATATTATTATAGTTAGATACAATATTTTAATAAAATCTTATTTTTTAAAAAGTATATAAATTTTGTCATGACTTCTACATACGTAAATCTGTAAAATTAATCCAAAAAGTCGATTTCAACTGCAGCCAAAACAAATGTAAATTCCATTAGCTTTTCTCTCTCTCTCTCTCTTTCTTTTTGTAACTTATCTAAGTTTCAGTTTCGGTTTCATTTTCGGCCGAAATTGAATGACAATCGAATGTTCATTTTCGATTTTGACCAAAGGACAAAATGTGATTTCGATCGGACTTTAGATATAATACATCTTTGTTAAATTATATTGCAATTTACAATGACATAACATTGTTGCAATCGAAAATTCTGTGTTGTATGTAATAATGGTTATTGCTTTGCAGAAAGACCCAATTTGTTGGAAAGCAGAAAAGTGGAGAAACTTCAAGAAATCTATTTGAAGACTCTGAAAGCATATGTGGATAATCGTCGTCGACCGAAGTCTGGTACGATCTTCGCTAAACTTCTATCAGTTCTAACCGAGCTCAGAACCCTTGGTAATCAAAACAGTGAAATGTGCTTGAACCTGAAATTTAAGAACAAGAAGCTGCCACTTTTCCTCGCCGAAATCTGGGACGTGGTGCCCTAGTTTCCCTGTCGCCGATTAATGGCGATAGCGCCAGTCGGCTGAATAAATCTTTTGACGTCGCAGTAGCAGCAATAGCAACAACGACGTCGATGGACGCATGGACGTGGAAAACGGCCTGCGTAATTCTTATACTAGTGCACCATTATGCCACTGCCTCAACATCGCAAGTCAACATATTGTATTAGTGCTATTTTAGATTTATTTTGATCATTTGTTCTTTCTTGATTGACCATCTTTAGTCACCCTAGATTGATCGATCCTTATACGGCTTGTAAGGCAAGCATATGTAAACCGGTCCCACATTATTCGCGTGAGACTTATGTGTGACGCAAAGAAAGTCATTGTATTCTTTATAGAGATTCTTTGTAAATTTATGTATATATGATACTGCAAAAAAGGAAAGTTATAAATGTGTGGAAATGATAAAATACATTTGAAAACAAAGTATTGATCAAGATACACACGATTAAATATTTGTAATTAGAGAGGTTTGATCCAAATCATTTGATCCATAATCAAATAAAATACAAAAGATGATGAGTGAGATAAATACTCTGATACGCTAGCATTACTAGCGTTTCAGCATCTATCTCATGCTTCACCTTCTTCATTTCATTCCATAAGAGACTAGAGTGAGGGAAAAATTTAGGCTTCGAAGCTAAAATTGGACCTGCTTTATTAATGATTCATAAAAGATATTTCATAATGATATATCTGTATGATTCATGAAACTATCGATTTTTGTAGATCTTTTGTAGCCATTTATCAAATCTGTAACTTTCATAATTTTCATGTATTATGATTATTTAAATGAAACAGTTATACTTAATCATATACTTTTTTTATTCATACAATCGCAAATATTATGTCGCTTGCGTTAAATTTACGTGAACTGTGTGGGATTGGTTCAAAAACGCGGAACAGGAAAGGCCTCGCACATTAAAGATACACGCAGAAAATTAAAGATATACACATGTTCCAAATAGGAGTAAGGAAAGGAATGGGAATAAAAATATTTCGTTGTAAGAAAAAGGCAGTGGCGCGGCCCAGGCTGTGATACATAGAGAACAGAGGTTGAAGATATATAAAGAAAGCTACCTGCAATTTACATTTTATCGCTATTTCCTCTACCTGGATACATCCTTACACACAATCGATATGTAAATGTAATGTATTATATAATAAGGTATTGATATATTTGAAGAATGTGTGTTGTCACATTTGTCATTCATGAGAAAATGAATAGCAACAGTGCGGTTAATATAAGAAAGGGGAAAGATAGAAAATTATGTTGGCAGGATGAGACTAATTGTAAAAAATCGTGAATGATCACGAAGAAATGATTTAAACAATCGCCGATGTTGCTGATGAAGAGCAAATTCGAAGATTAAAATCTGTAGTTATCAATAACAGCATTTTTCCAGATATTCATCTTAAAAAAAATTAAAAGGAATGAAGTCCTTAACGTACATAACTGTTAAGCAGCTTCGCATAAATGAAACGCGAAAAAGAAAAAGAAAAGAAAATAGATATGATATATATATAACAATAGCATAGAGTCTATATCACTCATACAGCATAATATATCTTGCTAGCATGTGCATTGTTTATACTAGACAGAAAGAGAAAGAGTGTAGGGAATAGGCGTGTGTATGCGTGTGTGTGTGTGTGAAAAAGAGAGAGAGAGAGGGAAGGGAGGGAGAGAGAAGGAGAGACTTGAGTGAAAACAAGAAAGAAAAATTGAAAAGAATCTACACGTCAGCAAGATGGCGCGTCTGAAACTGTATTAATATCTTTATTAATACAAACTACATAAAGCTGTACAGGACGTCCCTAGAAAAAAAAGGAATGATATTATCTTCGCAAAAGACATATTTTTTTAAGATACACTGTGTGAATATATATAAATGTTATTTAAATGTTATGAAACAGAAATTTTTTTGAAATGTATTATTTTCTTAAGGAATATAGAAATATTAATACATAAATAATATACAGAAAACAAAATAGAACGTTTACTAAATGTAATTGTATGCTATATACTTCATTTTTTTAACATCTCATTATAACAGAAACTTTTATTAAAATGCATTTTTAAATAAAAAGGAAATGTATGGGACGTCCTGCAAAGATGTGCGAAGAAATATAATATTCATAATGAATATAATTGATGTTTTTTTTGGGGGGGAGGGCAAATGGTATAGATCTCTGAATGAACTGTTTTCAAACAGAAATATGGGAAAACGCATATTTTTTTTATTAAGGAATGAAAATATATATTTTAAGTAAATAGAGTAAATCAATTTTGAATATTTATTATGTCGAAAATTGTATAGAGTAATAACGCAGTATATATGTATAAATCCACTAGATATCGCATCTTACATTTACAATTATTTCCTATTCTATATATTATTGAAGAAAATTAAATTAAGAACATAATGATGCAAAAGAAACTAAAATCTGAAAGTATATAAGACTAAAAAAATTAAGAATTTCGGAATTATTCAACATATTATTTATTATTTAGACTACAATTTTCGATTAAATAAAACAATTTAAAATTGGTTTCCTTTATCCGTTAAACGATCGAAGATTAAATTTTATAAGATAGTTAAGTAATGACGAATGAGATGCATGATATAATTAAGATGAATCGATCATCTTTCGTTCTAAATCGGTGGAAAGCAAATTTGAAAGCAATCGAATGAGGAAGTATAATGATCGATTGATAATTTAGAAAAAGTAAGTATGTGTAGTTTAAAAGTGATGAAATTTATCGAATTGAATTAATTCTCGAGCGATTGCACTTTTAAGAAAATAGTCAATCATATGAAATGTGCTGTTATTTATTATTACATTAACATGGTCTATCAAATGACAGATTTGTATAATACTCTTCAAAATAAGTCTTTAATTTCAAATATTTATATTATTTTTATTAAATATGTCAAGATATCAATTAATACAGTGTTATATATGCTTCTGCTCGAGGCTTAAAGAAATTCCCATAAGAACATGAAACTAGTTCGTAAATGAGTGAGCTAGATTAGGTGACCGAGTTCTAGTGCAAAGCCTTGTGCCTTCAGCAGCGAATATCGGCTCACCAACAAACAAAATAAAAAATAAAAAAAGAATACTTGAAATTTAACCGTCCGTCTTAATCTTTTAATGAAATAAAAAACGAACTGGCTATAAAAAAAGTAAGAGAATTCACATGAGTGTTGGCCGTATTATTATTAGAGTAGTAACAATAACAACAAAGGGAAAAGGGAAAGGAGTAATAGAGAGAAAAGGAAGTAGGTAGAGAAATCAGGAGAAAATATAAATTGTGAAAATGAATTATTAAGGATGGATATAGTTAACAGGATGTTTTAAGAAATAATTATGAAAAAAGGGATTGATGAGATTTAAAGATAAAAATTTATTAAAGATTCTCAGAATTCATAACAGAATATGCTAATACAAGAAAATACTTAATCTCTAATAAAATTAAAATTATTAAAATTAAAAGATAACGATGAGATGAAGAATTCTTGGATTCCTAAATCTTCGAATTTTTAGATTCCACATTCCTTCTTGAAGCGGTTAAATTGTTAAATGTTGGATTCCAAGATTTTCAAATTCTTAATGATTTCCTTGAATAATGAAATCCTTTGATTCATATAGACAATGTATTTTTTAATTTTCTTCATTCTTCTAAGTCTAAAATGAAAAGATTTATAATTGTTTGTTTTTATCAAATTTTATTCTAAATAAGTGTTTTGTTTAATTAAATTGGAAAAAAATAAGCATCACATATTCATGGCTCACGCAATACATATGTATACGGAGACATAAATGCTTCTTTATACCTTTTTATTCCTTTTCATGCCTTTTTTTCATTCTTTCTCATGCCTTCTTCAAAACGCGTGCAACTTGGAGTGTTAAGGCATTTGTGTCCCCGAACGTACATACTCAGTAGGCGATATTCAAATATTAATACTTATTGGCACAGTCTAGCGATATGCTAACCAATGATATTACAATGTATAACCATTTCAGCAGCAATATTGAACTTTTGATATGGCATATGGTTCCAGCTGATTAATGAAAATAGATGACAATTAAAATATTGGCTAATAAATATGCATTCTGAATTACAAAACGCAGCATTATAAAATGTTTAAGTATAATTGCGATCTCTCCGTTCTAAGTGAATGACTATTTTCATGAGTTGAAAATATCATCACCGAAAAGAGAAACCGTTTAAAAGGTGAATATTTGTGTGAAACAGTTACTATTTTTAAACTCTCTGTGAAAGATTTATTATTCTAACTTTTGTATGTAAAATTGGTTATTGTAACTTTTATAAGTATGTAAAATAAGTATGTAAAATAAATATAAGATGTAAATATAATGTGTAAGCATATGTATGCATATATATAAGATCGGTTTTTTAAGCTGAACTTCTTGATTTATTTTTTTCGTCTTTTTATTTATATTGAAGAAAAAAGAAAAAGATAAACGATACAAGAAGTTCAACAAAAAAAGGATAGGCATATATATTTTTTTATATATACAGGGTGAGTCTGATAAAAAGTTCACCACGTTTTTTTTTTTAAACGATTAGAGATAGGGAGAAGACACTTATTATCAAAAGTGTAAGATAAGTAGGACAACATATTTCGATAGTCTTGAGTAACTTTAAATGTCCTAGGTTTTTTATATCAATAAAACTTTTTTAATGGGAAGGGATATTTTCGAGTCATTCTATCGAAGTAGTCACTGAGTCAAATATCTTTGTATTGGAATATTTTTTTTTAAATTCATTGTATATATAGTCTCAAAAATACCGCATTTTCTTTTAAGATCGAAAACATTTTCTTTGAAACAACAACATTTTTTTTTAAGATAAACCTAATACGAAAATTTCGAGGCTATAATAATTTTTGAATTACTAGCAATTAAGTTTCACTAATTACGAAGCAACATTTCGCGCGCTCAGACATGATAACGTGATAAGTAAGAGGCTTTTACGAAAGTTCTCCTAATAACATCAAGATTATCATACAAATATATAATGATATTTTTATTAAAAAATAATTTTCGTTATATGCAATATATTATATTTGTACGCATACGAATTAATATCGGAACAATAAATCACAACATATCAATTTAATCAATATTACCCCAGATAGTCAAATTTGTCAAGATCATGTATTACTATTTGTGTGCCACATATTATGTTGACAGAACTCGAGCAGTAGCCGAGCATCTCAGTTAGTCTCAGTATCGATAGAAATGTAACAGAAAATGAGCAGCTCCAATATCAAAATATATTATAAAAAATTTTGCAGAAATTAAGCAGAAATTTTTGGCATAAAAATAGTATATTTTAAACATTGCATGCTAACACAATATATCATCATAAATCGAATTTATCTGCTTCCACGGCATGAAGATGAAAACGTGATGAAAATCAAGCATATGCTGTTATCTCAAAAAGTAACATCAAAAACACAGCAGAAATACAGCATGGAAATGTTATATCAGATTATAGTTCTTTCGTTATCGCTATGCGACGTATCAATATTTATCTTGTATTGAAATTTCTAAGCCTGTTCTTCTTAGCTTAACTTCTTGCACGATTTATCTTTTCTCTTTTTCTTTCCAATGTGGAGAGAAAAGAAAGAAAGATGTACTGTGCAAGAACTTTAGCTAAAAAGAACAGACCTCTATTACGGGCAAATATAAAGGGTGCATTCGGGGAAACGCTATTCGCACTATTTAGCGTTACAAACTGTTCGGAACTGCAGATAGCGCTAACAAACACAATCATGACGTCACTAATGATAGCGTGTTACATCATAACTGCGCGCTATCAACGCTATTCCTTCCAAGGTAGTGTTAACGTTTACAAATTCGTGAATAACTCTAGCGTAGTGTTGGTAGCGTTTAACATTCGTCAAAGTTAGATTGTTTGAGGGGATTCTATTCTCTTGACACCAAACTTTGCTCTCTTAGAATTTCTTAGAGTAAACGTACGTATGTAATGTGTGAATTTCAAATTTTATTATAATAAATGCAATCTCAATTTTAATCTCTGCTTGCCACTAGACTGGAGTGAACGTAATTCTTGTTTGTGTATCATCTTTAACTTTTCAAAGTTTCTGCGAAGTTCAACTTGTGTATTTGATTTCATTATAAACGTGAAAGTCAGAAGTATCTTGTTACTGGCAATTTTTAATTCTCATGTATGGAAAAAAATTACTATTGCGGTATAGCGCGACAGGGTATTCCGCTGCTTAAGATCCTTAAGATGCTTAAGATCCTTATTAGATGTAAATATGCTTCTTCTTCTGAAATCGATAACGCATGCTCAACGGTTCTTTCTTTTATCTAATTAATTTACTTAATGTAACTATTAATTTTTTGACCTAGTTTACATTGTTCATTTCGGCTTAGCGGCAAATTATCATAGAGATTGCAATTGAGATTGCGTTCTGTTATTGACTACGAGAAAATAAAAATTTACGTTAGAAATACTTTACAAAACCTTAAAAATTTTAATTATAGGGAAAAGTTTGGTTGATGATTGAAAACAGAATCCCCTATATTAACTTAACCTCGACGAATATATCTCTCTGGTTAAAGAGAGATATACGCTGAGATCGTTCCTGGAGATTGCTAACGCTATTGCGCTATTGGCTCCAAGAAAAGCATTTGCGTCCATAGCGCGAATAGTATCTCCCCGAACGCACTCAAAGACTGTAGAGAACTCTGCGCACAATGGAGGAAATATTAAAAATAGGAATAAATATTAAGATTTCTATCTATCAGAAATCATGTGTTCTAGTGTAACTGGTATTTGATAAATTGAAATCTTAATATTTATTCTTGCTCCTAATATTTGTTCTATTATACGCAAACCCTGACGCGGCTAATGAAAATAAAAATATTAAAAATATGTAGTATTTACTTACGAGTTTAATCTCTAACACAATTTTTATAGAAAATTCAGAATATTAAATTGATTTTTTTTTAAACCGAGCAATAATTCTCTCAATACGGAAAATGTTCACTTGTTAACACTTCAAGATGCAAAAAAATTAAAAGTATAATTTTTATTTAGCAAAATCTTATTTTGATTAAATGTACTTCTTTAATAAAAATATTTATTTAATAAAAGTTAAATGTATGATAAATTATATTTATTTAATATGCGTCATTTCTGCTACGTTTTTATAATTGTCATGTCATGATGGCAGGTTGTTGCTGCAGTTTTGCTGACAATATTCGATGTAATAAATCGAATGCTGTAGCCTTGTCGCGATTTCGTTGTCATAATGTAATATTAGATCATGCTTGATTTTTGCTGTCTTTCTACTATTAGTATTTGATATGGCAAACTTTGCAGATTATACTTATATTGTTAAGAATTAAACTTTCCAGATAGTCAAATGCGGCGAGTTTGCTGATATGTTCCTGAAAATCGTGGGAGCGACTAATTTCGATAAACTCGGAACAAAGTAAGACAGGCATTATGTCTGTCACATTGAACTCAATAGAATTCTAATTCTAAAGACAGCAATTTGAAGGCAACTTGTCATCAGCATATTGCAATTGCAATTTTAATAATATGTATATTTTATGCATATTTTATGATCTATATCAATTTTTATACCTTTGATTTTTTTCAATATTTTACTACAGTTATTAAGAAATATATGTGGGGGGATAATTTTATATAAATGCATTAGAGTGAAATAAGTATTTGGCAATGTTTCAATTAATTTTACTTTATCAACATATTAAATTTTTTTCGAATAAAAAATAATTCCTCTATCAATATTGCTACAAAATTTATAAAATATTGCTCTATATTACTACAAAAAAGTGCGGGGCTAGTTGTGACACTTTTTCTTTAAATTATTATAAATCTTCACATAATTATAATAGACTAATGCTAAATACTTTAAAACATTGCATGTTTATCTGGCTCAATAATTAAATACTAATAAATCCTTAATATATTAGGTGTAATAAAAAGAAATCCATTATTTTTGCATGAAATTGAATGAAAAAATAATGGATTCTTTTTACTACACATAATATATCGTAAATAAAAAAAAATTACGTTAATTATAAGGATGCAAAGTCGATCAATATGCTCCACCTACGGGATATGTTGAGCATCGAAGGATAAGTTGAGCCATGAAGATAATCGTTTAATAAGGTTATATATTATTAAAAACATGAAAGAATGTATATTAATCAAATTTTTATTATTTTCATCTTAAGTGTAATAATTTGTAATATTCTTTCTTTTTAAATGCTTTCATTAGCAAAATTAAAAAACCTGCAATAATCTTTACTTTTTATACAATAATAATAATAAACAAAATATATATTTAATCGTTAATATAGAATAAAAAGCATTGATAAAGACAAATTTCATTTAAGCAACTGACTTTATAAGAACAGTTATGAAATACTGTCCCAACAAGTCTCACATCGATATTGACTGAAATATTTTTTTATAACTGAAAAACAGTAAATAAAATATCAACTTGAACACTAAAGTTAAAAAATATGATAATAACTCTAAAAAATATTTGATTGCCATTAATCACTTTAATTACCACGTAGACCAAAAAGAATATTTACTTAATATTTGATTTTTGACAAAAATGAAAAAGCGCACGTATTTACTATTAACAATCGGACATAAATTATTATCTTAAGCGCAGTAATCTCTGTCTTTGTGCTACCTTATGCAAGCATAGACGTATCTGTATATATTTTAGTTATTTAGATATTTGCATTTGCCCAACTTGCAACTAGCCTTGTTTTATCCTACTATACAAAGCAAATGAACATAATTATGAATTTGTTTTGCATGCATCATAATATCTTACTGTTGAATTGATATTTTGTGATATATTCCGATATTAATTACCCTGATAGCAAAACATTACCATGTTAGCAATTTGGGGCCAAATTGGCAGCAAACTCGATTAGGTTTTGACTACAATACCATAGCCATCTGTGTCCACATTTAGCTATAGATTTATCGACAAAGTCTGCTAACAAGTTATGCCAGTAGATTGGTGGCAGAAATCGAGCAGAGTTACTCGAATTAGCTCTCAATCTGCTGTCAAGTTATGCAGGATTTTATTTGATTTTTGCTACCAACCTGCTGACACAGCAGGCTTTGTTATATTTCTGACAGCAATTTCCGCAGGCTTTGCTATCAGGGTACTTATATGTGGATAACTCGTACAATACGTATATAAAAATAATATAAAATAATATAAAAATATTGCAATAATAATTAACAATACTAATACTAACAATTGTTTTAATGAATGATAATCTAAATTCCCTGATATAAAAAATATAATTATAATAAATTTGGCTATTGGGAAATAGCGCTGTACTACGTGCGTGATAAATTTCAATATTATTATATTGTATCTGCCATATTTAATTATAAATGTGTATATATGTTTCGGCTAACTTTTTAGCCATCTTCAGTACACATGAATCTATGTGATTAAATAAGCAATAAGATGCATAAGATTAGGCTACAAGTACCCGCATGTTTTTTCATTATTTTAGTATCCGCAATGTTCCTCAAAAGAACATCCTTCAAAAATCATATCAAAAGAAGCACTACCACAAAATCAGTAATAACTGAACATAAAGGTTGCATTACAATCATAAATTTGATTGGAATGATATTGAAATCTTGGACATTGAACGAATATTATAATAAAAAATTAATGTCGGAAATAATTCACATAAAGCGACAAACTAATGGCATTAACTTAAAAACAGACAAAAGAAATCTTAGACAAGACATAATTGATATTAACCCTTATCTCAGTAATATGGATCTAATGACCGAGTGATTCCTGTTCGTGCAAATTTCTTTGAATCTTTCAGTAATTATAAATTATACTGCATTTTATTATTTTTCAAAATGAAGTACCAATATTTATTCTAGAAAGTTGAAAATATATTGGTGAATTTTTAGAGATTTTTTTTAATTATTCTAAATAGAGTAACTGTCCTAATTACTGTGCCTGTTTCTATTAGTGTACTTTTGTATTTCGACAAGTCATAAAGAAAACTAGCACAAATAAATAAGAAAAAATATTTTTTTTGTTAAGTTAAAGTTATTAATATATACGATATCGAAGATAAACAATGTTTACACACTCAGCAACGACTTTCGGAAAGACCTTAATGTTTCACAATTTAAATTAGACGAGACAGCAGTTTACTTCGATATTCTAATATGAACAATAATTTATTGCGAAACTTTTTTAATTGTCTATTATTTATATCATTGACGTTTATCGGCAATGGTTTGATGGAGGTGAGATAATACCATTATTTCTAACAAATATACTCAGAATTTAATAAATTTACAATATAATAAATTTTGTGAATCAATTGAACTTAATCATGATTGCACCATCCAGCTAGCGAACTGGTTGCATTTTCTCTAAGAAATGGTGATTGATCACCTGACATGGAAACATGCGGATATTAAAATAATGAAAAACATGCGGATATTAAAATAATGAAAAACATGCGAGTATCATAGCATGATCTTATGCATCTCATCGCTTACTTAATTACATGGATTCATCTATATGTACTAAAGATAGCTAAAAAGTTAATTAAAACATGTATACAAATTTGTAATTAAATATGATAGATACAATATAAGAATATCGAAATTTATCGCGCATGTATAGCGCTAATTCCCTAATAATATTATAGCTAAATTTATTATAATTATAAATTATAATTATAAATATATATTAAAATTGTTTGGTAAATATGCCGAATAGGGAAGACAGCCTCGATGACCTTGATCTTGATATATGCTATCAAGGTCATGAACCTGAGTGAACCTCCAACAAGTTTTATCCGTCACTCATTATTCATTAAAAAATTATTAATAAAAAAAGATAAAACAAAAATTGACGGCTTTAAAAAAAATAAAAATATTCAATAATTGTTCGCTATAAGGAATTCAGCCTCGACCTTGATCTAGGCATATGTTCTGTCTAGTGGTGCGCCTCTAAAACAATTTATTTTAAAGCAGTGAATTTTGTTTTACATAAGAGAAATTTTGGACACAACATTTCGAAACTTACCATCATTTTGCGTTGTATAGTACATACATGGATACACTAAGTTTCATTATCGATTTTTGCTGTAACAAAAATTATAAACCCATGTAGCATCTGGCTTTATGTTGTAAAGTGTATTCTCCTTACGGAGGGCAAAAATAATCTATCCAACTCATTTTTTACTTTCGCATGGAAAGTTATAAATTCACGAAACAATGTTCAACATGGGTTTACAACTTTCTAGCGAGAGCTACCATACACCAAAAATATAGGTTGGATCAGGACATTTTTTTTCGGAGTGGAGCCTGCCGCAACAGAACCCATGCATTCACGCATACACTTTATAACACAAAGTCAGATTCTATGAGTTTATAACTTTCGTTATAGCAGAAGATACATTATTTTTTCATTCTTTTTTTATTTTATAATAACTTTTTAACGAATAACGAGCAACAGCTAAAACTTGTTAGAGATTACTCATGACAGGATCATGATCTTAACAATATATGTCAAGGTTAAGATCATAGAGGCTGCTTCCCCTATTTGGCCCCTATGTATCAATTGTTCTGATATTACATAATATACATTTGAACAACAAAATTATCGCATAGATAAATTTATATCAAAATTTTGCACAAATTCAAATAAGTGTAACTCCGCGAAAAATGCATTTAAAAACTTTTCATTTTTAAAGGTAAAGTTTACAAAGCCTTCAATGGATTTTGAATCTATTCTTATTTCTATCTGGCATTTTTTTTTTAAGAAATTTGCACAGTTCGACACACTTTACGGAGTGAAATAATTTTTTTTTGTAAATGTCATGATAACTATCGTAAAATATAGATTTTTCTCTTACAAATTAAAAAAAAATTTGTATGATTTTTTTCGAGGAGATACAGTGTATCAAATTTACTTATGCATTTTATTTGATTACTGCCAACATTAGCATTACCCGATGCGTAACATGGGTAGATTGCTGGTCCCGCGCGCACGGGAGGGGGAGTATATTTGCTCTTTAAAATTGTGTATTTCCGCTTTGTCTTCGAATGACCTCTTGTAAACGTGCATACATATTGATGTAAGCTCTAATTGAAGCCTGAGGAATTTCCTATCATATTCGATACAATGCTGTATCCAGTTGCTGCAGATTTGTTGACTGTTCCTCTAATCTTCGTAATCTTCTTTCCATACATGTTCAATGGGATTCAAATCCGCTCTCATTGATGGATGTGGTAGCATCAACACACGCAAAATCGGACCAGCAATTCTCCCGTGATATACATCGGGTAATGCTAATGCTGGCGGTAATTGAATAAAATGCATAAGTAAGTTTGATATCTTCGAAAAAAAATCGTTCAAAGCTCAACTTCTTTAAAAGAGAAAAGTCCATATTTTATCATGACAATTACGAAAAAAATTTATTCCACCTCGTAAAGTGCGTTAAAATATGCAAATTTCTTAAAAAAAAAACACGTTCTTATTTTTAAAAAGATGCCAGGTAGGAGTAAGAATAGATTCAAAATCCATTGAAAGCTTCGTAAAGTACAGATTTTACCTTTGAAAGTAAAAAAAAAACGTTTAAATGCGACCATTTTTTGCGGAGTTACGCTTATTTAAATTTAATGATATATCAAAATTTTTATGCAAACTTTTGATATATCTATGCGATAATTTTCTTGACGAATATATAATAATATCACATAAATATTATTGCAATATTAATCCTCAATACACACACTTTAAAAAAGTCCCTATCTATATACTCACATCCGGGTATATATAAACCTCATGTTTCTTTTGCTTGTATCTCAGATTGTAGTGCATCGATTTTAATTAATTTTTTTTTAATCGTTTGAAGACTGAAAAAAAGGAATTTTTAAGTTAGAAAGTCTAAAATGCCGTAGCACGAAAAATATTTTGCAATAAATGAAAAGAGATCGAAAAAAAACGATTTTTTTTTCAAAACTTCATCTTTTGTCAAAAATAAATGAAAATAATTTTATTAGTAATGAATCACTCTAATGAGCTTGAACTTTAAGCGTTTTGCGTTTTATTCTAACGATATTTTTTTTTGCAAAGTGAAAAGAATGAATTTTTCAGTTTTATAAAAACTAATTATAAACCGAAAATCTTTGAATTTTGATAGAAATAAATAAAAAAAGTCCTATTGTTCTTCTTTAGTAAATAGTAAGATTTTATTATTATATTTAATATTTGCCGCATTTGCCGCGGGAATCATTAACAAGGAAAAAGAAAAAGTATTTTTCTGATATTAAAAATACAATAAAATTAATTTAAATCATTTTTTTATGATGTGCACTCATGATTAAATAATCCAATTAATCATTTCTACTTACATTTCAACTTTGCAGTAAGTTCGGATTTTCTGATGTTGTACATAAGGGGTTAGGGTAATTCCAACACTGCATACCGTACAATTACATAGCTAATGGTGCCAAGCAAGGAAATTGTAGAGGTGAAGGTCGTCAAGCAAGGAAATTGTAGAGGTGTTACATAAATTCTCCCCCTCCCCCCCCCACCAGTTTCAGCACCATTGCTCAAAGCGTGTTCAAATGCTTGAACTATGAAAATCGGATGGAGTTACGCTAATCCCTTCAATGTCTGCGTAAATTCACAGATTTCCGCAATATATTGTGGTAACATTCTGATAAACAATATAACTTTCAAAGCTACGTTTACGAAATGTACTATTAGCACTATTGCATCATTCAATTTTTGTTTTACATTTAATGAATGATAAAGGTAGAATGAGACACAATAGTGCTTATAACACTCTCGCCAAAGTAGCTCAAGAATATTATCTGTCCCTAACTTAATTTTTACATAAAATAATTTTTACAAAAAATTGTCAAGAAATTTTCATTTAGACTCCCAGCTAATACTAAATATTTATAGACAGTTTGATTTATTCACAATGTGCCGATATTACAGAACTATTAATGAATCGTTACAAAATGTACATGAAACAAATGTCGATGAAACGTTCAGAATATTGTATGTACTCCTTGTATACATGTATCTCGAATTTAAATGACCAACTTCGGGAGCGTATTCTAGTGAAAAAATTTCTCTGCATCTCTTCGCAAATTTTTCTGAAAAAGTCTGAAAATTTTCCTGAAAATGTCCGTATTTTTGGACACGTTGCGAGTTTTTCAGAGAATTTTTCAGTATAAATTTAGATATTTGTCAGAATATTTCAGTAACTTTTAAAGATTTTCATAAAATTTTTTATAATATATTCATAGGCTTTCAGAATTTTTCAGAAATTTTCAGACATTTTCAATGCGATACTTGAAAAAAAATTTATAATATAATTTTTAAGATATAAATTTTGTTTCTTTATTTAACAGAAGTTGTTCCATACAAGATTGAAAATGATTTTCAAAAGAATCCTCCTGAAAGCTTTTGAAAAGTAAGATACTATTATATTAAAATTCTATTTTCAAAAATATCACTGAATTTCCGAATTTCAATGAAATATGAGGACTTTTAGACATTTGGAAATGATTTTCAGAGAATTCGCTAAAAGTCTCTGAAAAGTGAGAAACCGTGAAAATTCTATCTTTAGAAACATCACTGAATTCTCGAAATTCAGAGACTTTTAGACACTTGGAAATTATTTTCGGAGAATTCGCTGATAATTCCTTCATTTCTTTGAAAAAGTTTTTAAATGTTACTAAAAATTTCTGAAAAATGATTTCAGATAATTTTCAGCGAAATTTTCAGAGACATTTTATCACCAGGAATCAATAAACTAAGAAAAAAATCTTTTAGAAATATATGGTCGTTTTTGCTTTGTAGGATGATTGAAGAAAATTGCAATAAAAGACAAAACGTAATTTTCATTTTTGTACTTTTTTATTACTTATTCATTTACATTTATTTATTCATGTTATCACTTGCTTAATGCAGACATTGTTCAAAATGTTGGTGTCTTGCAGCATGTACATATTGCATCTTATATGGATACCTTGTGTGCAGCTAAATATGGATCTGGTCAACATAATGACTCATCGATCAGGCACTCTTCTATCCAGAAATCGTTACACATACCCTCGCACTGTCTCCGTAGCATTATGCAGAAACTATACACAAAGACCAAAATGTGGCTGCAATGTACGAAATATTATCAGACTAGTGTTTGGCTACACGAACTGCCTATACTAGATGCAATGCTTGCATTATTGCAAGAGGCTAACATGTTGAACAATATCCACTTTAAGAAAGTGACAACGTAAATAAAGTGTAAATGAATAAGTAATAAAAAAGTACAAAAATGAAAATTACGTTTTGTCTTTTATTGTGATTTTCTCCAAAACGAAATAAAAACGAACATATTTCTAAAGAATATTTCTTTTATTGGTGATGTTGTGTACTACTTGTGATCATATAAGACATTGTAATATTCGAATGATATTGCGGTAATATTGCAGTGCAATATACTTTATATTATATATTATACATAGCAATATTTATATGATATTGCAGTAACATTACAATATAATACATCACATTGTAATATATCTCAGTAATATTTTCGTAATATTACATTGCCAGTTGTAGTATTATGCAATATTATAACGTCACTAATATTATTTTAATATTATATTCTGTATGGAAAATAGATTGCATGTAGAACACGCAGGAACAATTTCTTAATAAAAATATCATTATACTTTCCTATAATCTTGACCTTGATGAAATAATAAGTAGCAGGGGATCACTTGTATATATCATCATACCTTCGCGCGCGAAATGTTAGCTTCATGATTAGTAAACTTTAATCACTATTAATTTGGAAACTATTACAGCCTCAACTGTCGAATATTTTTTCACATTCACACACATGCACGCACGCGCGCGCGCGCGCGCGCACACACACACACACACACACACACACATACACACGCGCGCGCGTAAATATAATCATTAATAGAATATCAGTCATACCGATATCATTACAAATTGATTTTGGCATATTTGCTATTTTATTTACGAGTTTCATTACACGTACTGATACGAAATATCAATATTTTTACTGCTAATTCAATTATAACATTGCACGTATAATGGTATTGCAATATGTGCAAATATCATTGAGATAACGATGTGAGATATATATTTCACAATGATGTAAAATTTAAATAAATATCCGGAAAAAAATATAATTATAAATAAATTTTATATATAATTACATACATAAACAATAATAAGAATAATAATTAATGTTGAAGGATTCCTTAATATTAAACAATTTAAAGACTAGAATGTAAGGAAAAATAGAAATCAGCGCGGTGCGCAAGTATAACAATGGAAATATTTAGAAGAGAGTCCGTTTTTAATATAAAACTATAAAAAGTTCATATAAAGTCCGTACGCATTTCGATTTACTTCAAGTCATTCTCAATGAAATTCAATGTAATTACGTGTATTAAATATAAGTAGTGCATCAACTTAATATAATTATATGAATTTCGTTGAGAATGACTTGAAGTAAATCAAAACGCGTACGGACTGTATGTTAAGGCTCCTACTTCCCTTTACATTCTAGTCTTTATATATACATTATAAAATTAAAGAAAATTATGTATAATCTTGTATAATTGAATATATAATAAATGGATATTTTATACGTAATTACATATACTTTTATATATAATTATATATAAAATATGTCCATTTATATACAATTATAAAATTATATATAATTTTATATAATTTTATATAATTATATATTAAACATTTTTTCCCGGGTATTTTACAAAATTGGAAATTAAATTTAAATTGAAATTTATTAATCGATTCTGTCTACATTTCAACATTGGCTACGTTCAGTAGATGAAGTAGCTTTGCAATTATTGTAAAATTCTTAAATATGATTAGTTTATGCATTTAAATCTAGTGAAAAACTAAGGGCAGGATCAATCATATTAAAGAATTTTACAACAGTTGCTTTTTCTGCTGAACGCATTGTATAAGTTACCCAGATAACCAAATGCAGCGAGTTTGCTGATATATTCCCGAAAATTATTGCAACAACTAATTTTGATAAACTCGATCGAAACAAGGTGAAATAGCATTATGTCTGTCACGTTTGAACTCAATAAAATTCTAATACTAAAGATAGAAGCTAACTTATCATCAGCATACTATCTGCAACAGCATGTTTACAGACATGACGGCAACATGTACCAAACAATAATCGCTACATATGCTATACATATAACATAGTTAAACAAAGTAATACCATCAAGATATTATCAATTTTCATTATCAAATTTAGAATTCACATGAGGACAATATTTCATACATAATGAGGAAGCACCTTGTATCTAGTTTGTCGACATTTGTTATTGCAACAATTAACAGCAACATGATGGTATTCTGAAATTATTTGATATGAATTCAAGATGTCATCACAATACTGTCATGATAGAATTATAATTCCATCGTAGCGTGGATACTTTTATTAAAGCCAACTTTGAGGGCTCACTTCACATGCAAAATGCTGCGTTTTTTATATTCTTTCAGGTAATTCTTATTTACGAGTTAATTCATCTCCGCCGTAACCCTCTGTCGGCAGAGATGCATAATGCTCGCGGGTGAGTGATTTTCGTGATAATGATTTTTGTTAGCAAGGAACTTTGATAGCAACAATTAAAAAACTTCACAGCTCACATTAAGACATATATGCAACAACGAATAAATATCGTTACATATGTTTTGCCATTATATTTTTGTCATAATGCTCAAGATGGAATGATGATTAATTTTACTTACTATTACATTGATCTTATCGACAGCATAACATATCACTATGGCTGATCGTTTGTTTTTGAAATTTCGTCAACTGATTGCATAAGCAATTATATTGATGCATTGTAACATGTCCTATTTTGATGTCAGCAAATGTATGCCAAATATAAGATTCATACAATGCATCAATTTGCTCAATATGGTAAACGATCAGTTATCTGTATAATTCAATTAATTAAATTGATTATTAAGTCATATAAATAATAGATTATTAAGTAATCATTTCTTATTCATGTACTTAAAATAAATTTATAAAAAGATAATTTTTAATATTACATAATATGTATTAAAATATGTATTAAAATATAAATTCTAAAAGATCTTTTAAGGTATATAATATAATTTCACTAGATTTATAATAATCTAGTGAATGTAAAAATCTCAGAATCAAAGGAATTAATATTTCAAGAATTTTAAATAATTTGGAGATAAAAAAAGATTGTTAAATTCATTAAAGAGATTTAAAAAGTCAGGAATCTAGAAATTTGAAATAATTCTAGAGCTTTTTGAAATAATTTTGAACTTTAGTGATCTATGTATTCAATAGGTTCATAATCCATGAATCCAGGAATTCAAAGTACGACGTATTTTATATAATAACACGTGTACCTAATTTTACTGATTTACTTTTCTTAAATGTTATTTTAACGCTTGTAATAATACATGCTGCTAAGTTGCAAAAAAGATAACAAAATTATAATTATAATATGAAATATATTTAACAAAGTGTATCGAAAACTAGAGTCATGTAAAAGAAAGGTAAAACGAACATGCACTTCTACGATCACTGCCAAGGACGTTCATCGTTTACGTCATTCTCATCATGTTGAGGTGTCTTTTTTGAAGTTTAAAAATCACACGATATAAGGAAAGAGGAAATCAAATATAATGTGGAAACAGTTAAACGTCTATCGGGTGATTGTTCATAATACTGCCAAGTATAGAATCGAGTTTGTTTTTTTTTAAGTTGTAATACATTCATTTATGTGGGTGATTCTTTAAAAAATTGGAATTTATGCGTCGCACACTTTTTAAATATGTTTAAATATATTAAATTATATTTGGTTTTTATCACAGAAAAAGATTATAACTATATACAAGGTATCTATGCAGAGTATTTAGAATTTAATGTCAAAACTTCGGAAGCGTAGGAGATTGATAAACTAAAAAAAAAGTCCTGTAGAGATATGGTTTTTATTTTGCTTTAGAAAATTGCAAAAAAAACAGAACGTAGTTATTTCTGCCTCAGAAATATTATATTGCTGAAATCGTTCAATGATAACCTGATTTGTCACCATTGGACTCCTTTTGTGAAACAGGAAGTTTATTTATCATCAATCAACTCTAGAGAACAATCTAAAAATCTAATCGAGGCTGCAATGCATCAAATATCATCAGATCAGTATTTGGCAACACAAGCTGTTCGTACTCGATGCAATGCTTGCACAAGAAGTCAATATTTTGAATATCTAACATTAAGCAAATGAATAAATATAATGTGAATAAGTAATGAAAAAATACAAAAATGAAAATTACGTTTCGTTTTTTGTGCAATTTTCTCCAAAATAAAACAAAAACTCTACTTTTTTTTCTTTTTCTCAGTTTATCGATCCCCTACACACTCCAGAAGTTTTTACATTTAAATTCCAAATACCCTGTATAGACAATCAATGAAAAGTTGTTAATTTAATTTAATTTACTAATGTTTAAAAATTAACTTTTATGCATGAAAATCTCATTTCAAGTGTCTTATACACACACACACACACACACACACACACAAAACACACACACACACACACACACGCGCGCGCACGCACGCGCGCGCGCGCGCAGCTATGAAATTTATACTACAAATTTATACTCCATGTTCATAACATAAATTTAGAGTTTTTTACTAACTTCTTCACTTTATGTGTATTCTATATTAATCATACTCATCATTCCCATTTTTTTATTCGATTAAATTTTATTTACAAAAAAATATCCTCAACTTTGTCACTAGTTTTAAATTTTAATTCCCAGCTTATAAGATTATTTCTTAAAAGATGGCAAAGAATGACTTTCATATATTTATAAATTACGAAGTAATGCGTGATCTATGGATGAAATTGTAAGAGTAAGAAACTGACCAGTTGAATATTCTTCTTATATTCGACTGTGATTGGTCAATTTCTTAATCTTACAGTCTCATCCACGACTGCCATTGTAAATTACACATAAGATTGGTCATGGTGTCCAGCGGTCCTCGAATATTTTGGGATCCTAGAATTATACTAAAATTTTATGTATTCTAGAAAATTCCTGGGAAAATCCTTGAAATTTCAGAACTTACGTGGAATTTATCATTCTTTCGTTCTAAAAAAATCAGAGCATGAAAAAAAAAGAAATAATGAAAATAAAAGTTGTGTTTGGGTATAAATCTTCTCCCTTAAAGATGAAAAGATGAAAGAAAGTAAGTTACCAATAAAAGTGAAGAAAGAGAAACTTGAATTTAACGTCTAAAATAGAACATAGTAGAAAAATTGTCTGTGTTGATGGAATGTTTGTTTGAAATTATTTATAAAGCAATAAATAATATTGTTCTAAATTTGTTAGCATTTTAATTCATTCATATAGAATCCTAACTTAAATGCAAAGTATATAATATTGTGCAAATCGATGAAAATTAATTAAATAATGAAAATTAATCGATAGGATAAATCCTGAAAAAAAAAAAATTTTTACTGGAATTATTCTTGAATTGATTATTTGCTAGACACCACGTTAGTGCACAGCTTAGATTTTGACAGATGGCCATGCTTGCTTAGTGTAACGCCGCATATTCGCTACTGAAAAAGTGTTACCATAAACTAATCAACTTATCAGTTTCACGGTATATATTATATTTACTATTTCGATAAAACTGCAGAAAAGGGGAACAATCACCGATGATCTTAATTTTGACATATGTTGTCAAGGTAATGACTCTGAATGACCTCCAACAGGTTTTAGGTGTTGATCGCTATTCATTAAAAAGTTATTTAAAAAGTTTGAAAAATGATGTCTCTAGTATAATATATAAAACAGAAATGCTTTAAAATATATTTTATGATTTTTCACGCAAAGCGAGGCTTTCACTCTACCTTCCCCCTTGCCAAGGGATGTATGACTTTCTACCAAGGCACTAAACATGTAGATATTCTTATTCGCCATTTTGATTCCATTTGATTGTTATAGTATGATTACAAAGATAAATATTAATTAAGAAGGGCTCGCTCACCTCAAATTTTGATAAAAACATTTCGGTGCATTTTTGCGTAAAAATAAAAATTTGATGAAAAAGGTATCGTTCTACTCCGCAAACCGAGATATTAATCTTAAAGTCGACTATTCGGGTTAGGAAATCTGTTATAGCAATTCACTGCTTTAAAAAATTCACCACTTTAGCAGAGAATTTATGTTTTTAAAGCATTGTGAACCATTGTCATGACAGATTTTCTAACTCGAATAGTCGACTTTAAAGATTAATATCTTCGCGGAGCAGAACGGCATCTTTTTCTTATTAAATTTTTATTTTTATGCGAAAACACATAGATTCAGTGTATTTTCATCAAAATTTAGGTTTTTCTTAACATTTATTTTTGTCATTAATCATACTATAATCCATCAATCAAGTGGAACTAAGATGGCGGATGAGAATACCTACATATCTAGTGTCTTATTTTCTACGTGAAGCAACTTACTTGCCTCCCCCCCCCTCATGTTAAGGGGCATGACTTGACGGGGGGTTTCTGGTAGGGGAAGGGGGGAATGAAAGTCATTTCGCATGGAAAGTCTGATGCTCCTAGGCAGGTCAAATGCGCGGATTAGTTTTTAATATTATACATATAGAATAGAAATAAGTTAAGAAAATTTCTTAATATTAAATGAAGCAGAAATAAAACGTTATTTCTTAAATTTTTTTGTCAATGACTTTTTAACGAATAACAACCGAGCTAAAAACCTTGAAAGTCATTCAGGATCATGACTTTAACAAAATATATCAAGATTCATCAGTGATTGTTCCCCTTTTCTGCAGTTTTGATTATGTTTCGTTTAATGTAACCGAATTCAACCTGTTACCAGTGTTCAACTTGCTTTTTAAAATTATATAGAATAAAATATTAATTTGGTATGTGAAATTATTCACATTTAATCTAAAAATTTTCAGTTCTCTGATCTTCTTTATCAAAAAGTATCAGATAGACCCAGGAGATGAAAATCTTTATGTCTATTGTATATACAAGGTATTCTGCAATTTTTGACAAAGCGCTTTTTGTGTAAATAGAGCGGACTCTGAGTCGAAAAGTCCTTTACCATTTTGCAATTTTTCGAAATGTTAACGAAATATTAATTTATGAAAATAATTCGCTCGATCTACCACCAAATACAAGCGGATGGCGAGATAAAATCATTCAGTGAGGCGCGCGTTTGCCATCATTAGACACATTAATGCCGATGTCGCTTGTTAACAACATGTTTAACGACGAAATATATGCATCTCTCTGGGCGGTTGTATCTCAACATGCGCTTGCATTTGGTAATAAGACAGGCGAATTTGACTATTTTTATACATTAATATCGTTAATCATTGTGAAAATTGCAAGATGATACAGGACTTTTCGACTCGATGTAATCCACTATATCTACAAAAAAGTGCTTTGCCAAAAATTGCGGGACACACTGTATACGGACATATTAGATATATTATATAATATCATCATATCATTATTATTATTATTATATATTATCGTAATATTATCATTTATTACATTATCATTATATTATATTATTTATTTGTCTAACTGCTTTTGTAACAAAGTATGTCCTATTTTAAACCTATTACATTTCATAAATTTAATGAAAAAGTGTGTGGATAAAATTATTATTAAATAATTCCAATTTTTTAGAATCATCCATATATGTATAGATACACACACACACACACACACACACACACACACACACACACACACACACACACACACACACACACACACAC
>Ga0157364_1000670_pt1 | contig 25208 bp, 5 predicted proteins | sample AttsexASBM2_FD_111476 | JGI IMG/M metagenome (GOLD analysis project Ga0157364, IMG submission 111476) | Fungus gardens microbial communities from leaf cutter ant in Ribeirão Preto, State of São Paulo, Brazil - Atta sexdens ASBM2 | ecosystem: Host-associated > Fungi > Mycelium > Unclassified ...
ATATGAGGTAAAGGCATGGACTTAAGGGTTGGATAGATATTGTTGTAGCACGGACCACGATGTAGTAGTATATATAGAGGAGCAATGTAGCGAGGGCTCCTTGACGAGTTCTCTTGTAATTTCCCCACTCTTTACTTGATAGCCTATTGGAGAGCTTTGCTTATTGTGAGATTATTTGTTCTTGAGTGACGAGTGGTTGCTACAACAAGTGGTTGGGATGGACTAGTCTTGGATGCTAGCTACTTTTATAGTGTCTATCTCAACTCAATTCTCTGAAATAACCACATTCAGATACTTAATGTGTTCTCTGTCAAACTCATACTTTTTGGGATATAAAAACAACTTGTGCTCTGCTAAGACCTCTAGAACTTGGTAGACTACCTTATAGTATTCTTTCAGCATCTAGGTAAAGATGAGAATGTTATCCAGGTATACAATCATGATTCTTTCTGCTATGAGATTCCAAAAGATATTATTTATCATAATTTAGAATGTGACAGGACTGTTTATTATGCTGAAAAACATTACAAGAGGTTTAAAAAGACTATGGTTAGTATAAAAGATAGCCTTTCACTCATTAATAGGCTTGATGTAGATATTGTTGAATCTCCAGCATATGTATAGCTTGGTAAAATATCTTGAAGTTTTATAACAAGCTTAGAGATCAAAGAGAGCAGATATTTTTTTTTGATCATAAATACATTAAGGTTTCTATAATTCTATACTAGATAAAGAGATTTATCCTTTTTCTTGATAAAGAATACTGGTGTGGTGATAGAGGGCTTTGAGAGCTGTATGTGTTTAGTGTAGTGATTTTCTGCAATGAACTTGTCTAGCTTAGACTGTTTTGCAGAGAATAGAAGATATATATTTGATTATCTGAGGTCCACACTGTCATAGACTGACTTCTAAAATATTTGAGACATTTAATTTCTGATTTCTGGTTAGAACTCTAACCATACTTAGGTATACTTCTGCATTCACGCTTGTTTATACATGGATCAGTCTTTCATATCTCATCTTCTAGTAACTCATTACCTAGACTTTTGGCTATCTTATATCCTGGAAACTATCTCTATAACATCTTCTTAGTTATCCTCTATACTACTATTTCCCTAGCCATAGTTCTAACTACAGACTTAGTATTAAAGACTAAGTAGATATTCTATAGTCTTCAGTTTAGAAATTAACAAAGAATCAACTAAGACTTGACCTAGTACTAACTAAAAATCTTTTACACTCATTCTCTCATTCTTAACTAAGCTATTAATTAGTCTTTCCTGATATTTTGTCTGAAATTACAATCATATAATAGACAGTGGGTATAATATATAAGTTGAGACCAAGAACATTATTTGAGATTATGTTGCCAATCTGTAGATAAGCTTTCAAGCTTTATTCACAACCTAGATATCTTGTCCAATCTCACAGATAACCATATCCATTCCTGGATAAGTTTCTATACTTAATCTGATTTTCTTTTTATATGACTGATTACAGATATTCACTTGAAACAAGTTCTATTTATCCTGATACCACTTTTGACATATGCTAGAAATTATTTTAATAGTATAATCCTATTTGTAATAGTCAATAAAAATATTAAAATCTTTCTTGGCAAAAACTAACTTGAACTGCTACATATGTAAAGATAGAATAAGAGCTTGATCTTAGACATAGTCTTTATAAAAGGCTTCAGAGAGGTGCTAGAAGGAAATAGTAGCCATATAAATATTGAGAGAGCAGGGTTTGGAGAGCAGTTGGATTAGATAGTAATAATTACCTGGTTTTTTATATTTTTCAGTGGTCTATAGTATATTTACCATAACTTCATTCAGCTTGTATTTCTACAACCAGTAGACTGATTTTCACAAACTAAGCTATACTGGAAAGCCCCAAATGATAGCTATCTGCATATATGTAGGATGTACAAAGATGATAACAAACAACTGAGATATCAGGCCATCAGTAACATTGGAAAGTGCTCATCAAACAGTTTCTAATGATATATAAATATAGACTTCAAAGAAAAAAGATATATTCCAAAGCAATAAGTATTGATAGAGATACAAGTATATCAATATAGTGACATAACTAGTTATCTTTTAAAATTAGTCTGATTTCTGCTATAACAGATAACAACCCCTATCAGGTACAAGTTTTGATTATATGATGGAAACAGCTTGCACACAAACCATTACTATTTTGTATATATACTTCTATATTTGAGGATTAGACCTCAGACTTAACAACATTAGTTTTTATCAATCTTCATCATTTCATCATTGACATCTGTATTGATCTTAATCATCATTATCATCATTATTGAACTTCTGAATCACTTCTAAACCTCTAAGAGTACACCCAAGGTTCAGATATCATAAACAAGTGAGTAGTTCATTTTATAATAAGGTGTAGTTTATATCAAGAGGTAAAAGCCTACAAGGTTAGCTTAGAGATATACAGAGTAAAAAAACTCTATATGAGAAGCTTGATAATGTAGACTTATCAGAACAACCTTGGCTTCAGCTTATGTACTATGCCATTTGTCTACCACATGATTATAACTTTAGATAAATAAATGAAGTTTAAAAGAGAAGTGAGTGCTGATAGTGGCATGTTATCATTGAATACTAGGGATTGAGTTCAATACAGATGATCTTTGTCAATTATTAGACTAGCAAATTACAGTGTAATTACTAGTTTTATATACAAGTCAGATAGTTAGGAGATGCTCAGGGATTTCAGTATACTGCTCTAAGTATTATGAACTTAAGCTCAAGAGTTAAAGTGAAAGAACAATCTTATATTGGATAATATAAGAGAAATCAATAGAGTTCTAGTTACAAAGTGTCTATGTCAAGATTAAGAAAAGTGGACTTAGTCTCTTTTATATTTCCTTCTTATTTTTATTTTTATTTTATTTTATTTTCAATTTATTTTCCTCTTTCCTATTTTTAGAACTTAGGGTTAGGGTTAGCCACATGAATACAAGAAGAAGGTGGAAAAGGATAAATATTGAATAATATATGCAACCTATAATTAGCCTTGAGATCCATATATGGCAGTTTAGGGTAGGCTAGGAAGGCTTAGCATAGACTAGAGGCCTTTAATATATAAAGTAGACAATCCTGTAAAAGCTCTCTATCAAGTTTTCTTGTGCAATGCTATACAAGGTTCTTCTTCTGTCCCACACCAAGGGCTTGAGTTGTAACAGTCTATTTTATATACATTTGGCTAACAGTCTATACTACACTAAATCTAGCCTATTTTAAAGGATATATATACTATATACTGTTGATATATGATATAATATTATTATTCCAGAATCTTCTATATCATATAATCATATGACTTTGTTATGTGATATGTAATAGATATGTGACAGTTTGTGATAGTTATGTGTGATATTATATTAAACCCCAACTCTAAGTCTAAAATAAAAATAAAATAAAATAAAAATAAGAAATGAAAATAAACTAAGTTTACTATCTTCAATTTTGATACCAAGCAGAGGTTTCAGTGATGAAACACTGAAAGAGGTCAGATAGAAGAACTCTATTATAGAAGACTAGATATCTAAAGAGTTGCATTATTACTATAGAGACATGTTGTAGGAAAGATGGCCATTATAGAAGATAGGCTTATGTCAAACATGTTAAAAAGACATTACCACCATGGGAATATGTTTTTAGAATTAGTAGACTTAGCATATAACATTTTAACTTAACACTTTAAGTCTTGAATTATAATACTAGCAAAATTTGATTTTGTTCTATATAATTGTCTAGATAACTCTATAAAAAATGTTGATATGTTATTTCAAAGACCAAACTATGGAGATAACTCACATAATAATGAGTATGTAGTTTTCATCAAGTTAGAGTTTTTAGTAGTATGTATAATAAAAGAACTAGTATTTGATAGAGAAAAATATAGTCTTTTGACAGACATCTACTAGAGTAACTGAGCTGATTAGTAAAAATATCTCAGTGGCTTACACAGCTAGAGAACTTTGTCAGCTGTTCTCCAAGTCAATATAGTCTTCTAAGTAGTCAAATATCAAAATCAAAGATAGTAGACTTTATTCTTTTTTATTATTCTATCTCTTTTTATTTTTATTTTTAAGTTTCTTTTCTATTTGGACTTGGTCAAGAGGTAGTGACATGACTGTCACAACTGTCACAGGTTTGGTCACATATATCATAGTTATATCATTATATAATATAGAGAAAAATATAAAAGATTCTAGAACAAATAATATTATATAACTGTTATATATTAAGTTCAAATTATTCTATAACTTGTTTTTTATTATATTCTATCAAAACTTTATAAGTACTTAGTTTTTCACAACAGAGATTACTTCTTTTCAACTTAGTCTTCTACAGTGGAGTTCTCTTATTCTAACCTCTATTAGTATCTTGCTACTAAAACCTCTGCTTGGAGCTGTACTCTAAAACACCAAGTTCTTCTTGAATTCTATGTTAGAGGTAATTCACACTTGCTGGGTTTATTCATGATGATGGCATAGAAAATGGAGATAGAAAAGGTAACTTAGTAAGTCAATTTTTGGAAAGGAGCTGTAAGTAGTACTATATAAATAATATGACCTTGGCTTCAACAAATAATATTATGCCTAGTTTATACATCATATGGTCATAATTTTGGATGTTGGAGTTTGGACAAATAATACAAGTATGGCACAGTTCAAGTTGATTATCAGACTAGAGAACAGTGTTATGAACTTAAGACTTTGGAGTAGGTCAAAAGAAAGAATCTTGTATTAGGGTTAATATAAGAGAACTTGATAGAGAACTTGATAGAGAACTCTGTATAGAACTATCTACCTTATATGCTAAGCTACTGGTTCATACTATACTATTAGCCTATGTATTAACTATGAGGTTAATATTGTCAGATATGTTATAGTGACATCATTCTTTTCAGAACCTTCTACTACTTTCCATTGTATAAAATGAAAAATAAAATAAAGAATGAGAAAAATAAACTAAGTCCAAGATTTGTAATTCTAACAAATAGTACATAGTAACTATATTCTTAAATACAGAAGTGGCAATCTAATAATATTCTACTGCTATACATACTCTGAATGGTTGGATACTATAGAGATTGTCATTCAGACTTCATAGAATTACTGAGAAATACAGGATTTTGATTCTTGGATTGATAGGTGATTGGAAATAGAGTGTTATCTACATTGAAAAAATGCAGATATCAGAGGATATGTGACAGTATTCCCACTTAAAGTCTTGAGAGCTTAGCTCTAGTTGTATAGGAAGTAGTGAGTGTTATAATTTTTGCTCATAATAGAGGAGGATCAGAAAAAAGAAATAAATTATACTACTTAAAGTCTGAGAATTGATGAGAAAGAGAAGGAGAGAATAGGAGAAGAGAAATAAGGAGACAACAACAGAAAGGATATCAATATTGGGATAATGGAAGAGAGTTAGGTTTATCTACATAGACTTGGTGAAAATCAGATATGAGATTGGAGGTGTGAGTGAGTTTGAATGCAGATAGCTAGGTAGATTCTTCTTTTGTAGTTTTGTATCCTAACCAGATAATTTTGTGTAAAGTAACTTGCATACTTGTCTGTGATCAAATTTTGAGTCTATAATTTAGAAGATCTTGTATTCAGTTTTACCATTTATTATGACTAGTGGTAGTAGAGGCTCAGATCAACTGTAGAAGATGTTAGGTATCATGAGTTTAAACATGGATATATGAAACACTAGGTAGACAGCACACATTGACCTCAAAAGACAGATTGTGAAGAAGTGAGTACTAACTTAAATAATGATTTTGAATAGTCTTAGGTATTTTTCCAACAGCTTTTTTGAAGATCACTATTAAACATAGTTTATATCTTATTATCTGAGATCCAGAAGAATATCTCAGAAGTCCAAAATAAGTAACTATGCATTATCTGAAAATATGAAAGATAGATTAGAATGACCATTAGCTTTAGCTTATGTGTTATATCTCTATTAGTCACACTGGTCACATATTTTAGATCAGAACTTGGGGACTTAGAGGATGGAAAAACTACTAAAAGATAGCAAGGTCTGTTGTCACTAACACTAGAAGAGGTGTACTAGTTTTAGTTGATTTTCAGGATGATTACTACAGTATAAATTACCAAATTATATACTATTTAGTATACCTAGAGTAGCTATCTAGAATGTAGCTGCTAAGCAAGTTACTCTGATTTTTAGTGATCCTCAGATAGAGATCTATAAAGTTAACCTAGACTAGTGAGAATCTCTGAGGTAAAATGGATAGGTATGATCTGTACCAGAAGAGATTAGGAAGTATAGATGAGAAGTAGAAGATTATCTGTGGATTGGAATGGATATGGTCAGAACATAGGATGTGATAGTTACATAGTATAGAAAAACTGAGCTTTAACAAATACATATTGTCTTACTTGGAAGTCTGGCCCCAGGATTCTGTGTGCATCTGCTAATTGTTAATACTAATGTTGTACAGCAGATATCTCTGTTTTCAGAGCATCTTACAGTTCATTGGGGTCTACAGCAAATTTATGGACATGAGATAAAGTAATGTCTCTTTTTAGATATATAGTGATGTTTAGATGATAACCTTTAATCCAAAGAATGATAACACATCAGTAGTGGCACTAGGTATATTCTTATATGCAAACTCTGTAAGCAAAAGAAGATCTGACCAGTTATTCTGTTGGTAGTTATAGTAGATGCAGAGATACTGTTCTAACATCTGGTTGGTGCATCCTATCTGACCATCTCCCTTGGAGTAAAGAAATTTGGGACAAACTTAGATCTATGATCAAAAAGTGATATGGGATAGAATCCCATACTTAGAAAAGATATAGATTATAAATAGTTTTGCTAGCTCATGCAAAGTAATTGTATTTACTATCAAAATGAATATGATCTTCTTAGAAAGCCAATTGACAATGACTAAGATTGTGTTGCAGCTGGATAAGATGGGAAGCCTTTCAATAAAATTCATGAAGATTGAGTTCCAGGATCACTCAGAGATTAGAAGTTGCTTTAATGTTTTGTAGGGTTTATAATACTATAGTTTGGATCTTATGCAAGTAATATAAGAATTACAAAACTTTTTATCATCTGCATGTAGAAATTGCTAAGTATAACTATAATAGATGAGTTTTAATATTTTATTTTGCTCAAAATATCCAGCAAGGATGTAATTGTAGTAATATTATAGAACAAATGTACAGAGATCATCTTTTGGTAGTATATAGATTTTCCTATTCTTAAGTAGAAGCCTGGATGTATCCAATGACCAATGTTCCACTGAATAATAAAAGTGTTTCTGTAGTATTTTATTTTGTATAGCTACTAACTAGATATTATTGTACAAACTATCAAGGTCAATAATAGTAGTAGTCTGAAAGGTTGGAGAGACCAGAGATATAGCTTAGAGGGGTATTATGAGCTGACTATGAGTAAAGATAAGGCATATGTTTTAAAAGTTGATAAAGTTATAAGTAGCTCTTTCTTCTCTTGGGTAGAGATTTTCTCTGTAATTAATGGTATCTGGTCTGGATTCTAAGTATTTCAGATAGAAATAGATAACAAGATTGAACTGAGAGAGAAATTCCAACCATTTTACTTAGTAGTAAAAGAGAATTTTGGTAGTCAAGAAGTATTTCAGATTCTTGTGATCTATAATAATATCTATAAAGTTCTAACCCCTCTAGATAATAATGCCATATATGGAAAGCTTCAAACACTGTGAAGAGCTTTTTGTTATGTATGTTGTAGTTAAGCTTAGTGGCCTTGAATATATGAGAGTAGAATGCAACCAGATGAACCTCTTTTTCTTATGAGATGATCAAAAAGATAGCTATAAGAGTGTATTATAATACATTAGTTTTCATAATCATCTGAGCATTGGAAATCCAGTGAATGAGGATTAGAGTGGAGATAAACATTTCTTTGAGGGTATTGAACACTTCACAGCATAGAAAGTTGAAATTCCAAGATGTGTTCTTTCAAGTCAGTCAGATTAATAAGATGGCCATATTTGAGTAGTTGTAAATAAATTGATAATGGAAATTAGCAAATCCTAAGAATACTTGTACATCCTTAATTTTTCTGGATTCAGGATAATTCTGAATCATTTTAATCTTATGGACAACCTGAATAAGAACAGAATGTATTCTAAGTATTCTATAGAATTGGAGTAGAACTTGTATTTTTTTGCTTTTGTATATAGTTCAGCTTTTTAGAATTGCTATAATACTTCTTTAATGTGATCTTTATGCTAGAACATATTGTCTAAATAGATGAGAATGTCATTGAGATAAACTACTACATAAATATCAAGAAGGTCTGAGAAAATATTATTTATGAACTATTAGAAGACTGTAAGGGCATTAATCAGACTAATAGACATGATTGTCCATTTAAACAATCTGTAGTGAGTACAGAAAGCTGTCTTCCACTTGTCTCCTTCCACAATCTATACTAGATGATATGTATGACAGAAGTTGATTTTTGGATAAATATATACTTTCCTAAGTAAGTCAAGGAGATTAGATATTAAGAAGAGTGGATATCTATCCTTTCATATAATATGGTTAAGTTCTTGGAAGTTTATACATAAACAAAGGGAGCTATCTTTCTTCTTTACAAAAAACATTTATTTCTTGTTTAGTAGTCAAAAGCAAGTAGATAGTTCCAATATGTGGTTTTTCTCCATCTTCTAACTTAATTTATAAATTGTATGAATGATATAGGACTAGAGTTTCTACTTTAGTCTTGCTAAAGACATCAGCAAACTTGTGATACTCAGTTGGAATAGCAGATAGGTCAACTAGGTTATTTATGATTCTAGCTACTCTTTTAGCAAGGTTGGTAAGATAAAATGTGAGACAGAAAGTAGTTGATCTTGACATTTGTACTACTTAGATATATAACTATATTCTGATGATAGTAATATATGAATAGGGAAAGGTTATAAGTTTGGAACTTAGATCAGAGGTTCTAGATAAGAAATTTTCAGGAGTAATAGTTACTAGAAAAGTTTTGGGAAGATTGATTCTTTTTTGTAAGTCCAATTAAAAATTAATAAATTTAATAGCTCAGTTAATTGTTAGATTGTGCTGGATAAGCCAGTTGAATCTGAGAACTAGTGAGTAGGAGAAGTTGAGTGGAGTAATATATAAATTTAAGATCATTTGATTTCCAGATGGAAATGTAACAGGTAGAAAAGTAGTTTTGGTAATAATGTTGTCTGATGATCTGTTGAATAATTTTAACTCCACAGATAAAGTCAGTTTTATAAGGATACTATACTTTAGTACAAATGCAGTATCAATAAAGCAGTATATAAATTTGGAGTCTATAAGAACATGAAAGGTTGAATTTCGAATATAGTCTGACTTGCAGACTAGTAACAATGTGAGAGATAAGATAAGTAAGTTTAGATCAGAAAGAGTAGTAGTGTTGAGACAAATGAGACTCTTATTTGTACAGATAAGATTAACATAGTCTATATTCTGCGCAAAGTTAGTGAGACCACATTCAAGTTTTCTGACTGAGTAGCCAGTATTGTTTCTAAAATGGATAGTGTAACTTCCATATGTCTGGCTTAAAACCTAATAGTTCTGGATGGGTATAGAGAACAGGTTTTAACTCTATGACTTTTGTCACTATAGTATATGTATAGATTATTGTTTATATATCTCTTTTGCTTATTCATGATGTGTTTTCTATTACTTTCAAATTAACTAGATATGTTGATTCAAGGGAGAAATTTTGAAGATTTATCTTTTAGTGTTATACTGGAAAATGCTTTTCTGTGAAAACAAGTAATCTCCTAAGGTTTTTAAACATATAAGATCTCTTTGAAGATATTAGCTAAAAGAACTTATACTCTTAGATAACATCTTAGATCTTCTCAAGCAAACAGCAATTGAGAGATGGTATGGTAGCTATTAACCAAACCAGATCTTGAATAGAAGTAATCTTTGGAAACTAGAGATACCACTTATAAGCAACTAACTACAAAGAATATATACAAGTGAGAGATCTTTACTAAGTTATAAACATTTAAAAATTTGAATAAGGCAGGAACATACAAGATCAGAATTCAACAGAGTCCAGAATGGAGGAATGAGAAGGAGCAGTCATAAAAATAGTAAAGAGAAAATAAACTAGGTTTTAGCAAGTAGAGATTAATTATTAGATCAATTTTGGGTTGCAAATAGAAAGAAGACTATGTGCTTTTAAGACTTCAAAGAGCTTTATTATGGTTTCAATCTTTATTTTCTGGCTGTATTATTTGTATTTTTAGAATAATATATAAGCTATAAGTAGAGGGGAGTAAGAGAGAGGACTCCTATCTAAATACTTCTACTCAAGAGTAGTTTTAACTTCTACTTTATCAAGTGAGTATTATTAGCATCTGCTATTACTTTTGGATGAGTTTCAGAGAGTTCTAGCAGTCTGGAAAAGGCTGGCAAGATGAGTATCAGTTGGTATTTTTAGTTATAAGATTTAACTTAAGAGGTGCCTTTGGAATATATCACTTGGAATGGATAGTGTTGTTGGAGGCTTTTAAGGAGCTTTGCAATCTATTTACTAGATTTTCCAAAGAAGCTTGTTACACAGTTTAAGGTTTACTGTTTAGAAGTATATTAGCTAGGGAAAGCATTTGCAAGTGGTTTTTACTTGTATATTTCTTTTAATACTCTTCCTAACTTCATCTCTTTGCATTCATGAGAATTCTTTTAAGGGTTTTATGTACTCTAACTGTTTTCTATATTATTGTTTCTATATCTTCTACCAGTTTCTGATACTGATATCATCTTCTTTGAATTCTTTAGTACATATTTAAGAGCTAATATTGCATAGTTCTTGTTATACTCTGGCATAACCTCTTCTCTACTTGATTTCTGTCATTGGGTAATTTTAAAATATTTTACAGAATTCTCCAAAGGAACAAGTAGGTTGGCATCATTCTCATTAGGTATCTGGATTAATAAGGTAGTATAACTAGGTTGGCAAATTACTTACTTAGTCATTGAGTAGTTGAGATTGCTGAAGAGAATATAGAATTATGGCAAAAGAAGGCTATAGAAATCCTTTAGTGGAGGGTTGAAAAAATTTGTGTGACAATAGCTATGGAGTTTGATAATACTATTAAAGGCAATTCATACTTGCTGGGTTTATCCACAATAGTAGAATAAAAGGCAAAGACAGAAAAGATAACTTAGCAAGTCAAGTTTTAGAAAGAAGCTGGAAGTGATGCCATATAGATAATATAACCTTGGCTTCAACATATAATGTTGCATCTAGCCTATGCATCACATAATCATAATTTTGGATGTTGGGAGTTCAGACAGATGGTGTAAGTATGGTATAGCTCAAGTTGATTATCAAACTGAAGAATAGTACATAGTAACTACATTTTTAAATACAGAAGTGGCAATCTAATAATATTCTACTACTATACATACTCTGGGTGGTTGGGCACTATAGGGATTATCATTCAGACTTTATAGAATTGCTGAGAAATACAAGGTTTTGGTTCTTGAATTGATAGGTGATTATAAATGGAGTTTTATCTGTACTCTTCCAGTACAGATATTGAAAGGTATATGACATTCTACTTGTATATAAAAACTCATAGATATACTGCATTTTCTAGTCTGATAATTTGAATACAATTGAATATTAACTCCAGTGTTTTAGAATAATATACTTTCTTATTAAAACTTACTTCTCTTGAACTCTAGTTATCTTTTAAAGTTGCAACTCTGTGGAAGATGGATAGCACAATATATAAGCTGAAGCTAAGGTCATTCTGCAAAGTCTACAATCTTGCATATCTTGTATGAGTTTCTATACTCAGTACAAACTCCAAGCAAACTTCATAGACTTTTGCTCTCTAGTATAAACTACATTTGACAATAACATGGTCACTATATGTTTATTACAATCACTATCTCATATTTTACAGATGTTCACCTTATATCTGTTATAACTTCAACATGTGTTGGAGTTCATTTCATCTTTACCTCATATTCACTATGACTTGAGTTCTCCTTATAGGTTATTAGTCAGTATCTTATATAGTAGTAAAAATCTTCTCATATTTTTCTCATGCTTCTCTCATTATTTCCTTTAAAGATATCTTTCTCTTTCCTCATAGTTATTAGGTATATATAGTTGTAAATATAGTTCTGTATCCTTACACTTTATAAATTGATCATTCTTTTCTCTCTTACCCAAACCTTTGTTTAAGTTGCAACTTGAACTTGACTTAGAATTATAACAATGTTGATTTTATGTATAATATATAGTCTTTAAGGTAGGTTAGATGTAGTTGTGTCCAGATATATATATTAGGCTTTATAAACTCTATTATCAAAGATTCAGAGTTTGGGATTTGTTATTCCCTTATATCTTTATATCCAACACAAGACTGTAGAGTTTGTTATACTCCCTCTAGTACTACCCCTATCAAACTCTAATCCTTACTAGTACTCTCCTGAGTATTGTCACATATTCCTAATTGCTGTTAGATAAGTACCTAATATTATTCTAGATGTTTCCATCAGAGTGTCTAACTATATTTTTGGAATTTAAGATTAGAGTTAAAGTGACATTACAATCACACTATCACACATTAGTCACATTAGATGACATGGTCACAGTAATAGTCACATGGAGCAGAGTAGAAGATTCAAGAACAATGATATTATACAATGTATACAACATATATTGATCTCATAGCTAACACATGGTCTTTAGGGCAGACTAGAAATAGTTGAGCATGGACCATTAGTAGTTAGTATATAAATATAGATATATTGTACTAAAGACTCTATCAAGTTCTCTTGTATTAACTCTAATACAAGGTTCCTTTCTTTAATCAACCCTAAGATTACTAAATTATAACAAGAAATATATCTTATCTTTAGCATAGTTACTAATATTAGCTTAGATTTTCTGGAGTAAACTCTGTGAACTCTATGGACTTTTGTCAGTCACTTTAACAGCAGAACAGAATCTCTTCTAGAGATCTCAAAACACTTTATAGTCTGGCAGTCAAAGATTATCTACCTTTATATTTTAACCTCCCTTCTCTTTTCTCACTTCCTAAATAATGTCTACTCCAAATGATCATCTTATGAACTCCATCAATACTAGTGAAGTTCTGTACTTTCTCCAATATCATCTACAAAAAGTAGCTGAGTATCAGCATATCTTGGAAGTCTTCACTAACAACATCCTAGCAAGTTTCATAACTTAACTCTAAGACTTACAAAGATTAATATCCAACCCTGTCTCTACATACACAAGTGTTCTCCCTTATTAAAACCCCACTTATTAGCAGAAGCCCTTATAACTATGATTCCTTCATGCTACTCCAGACCAAGCATACTTCTACCTATAGATTTTGCCAGAGATTGCTAGCTAGATTATATTTTCCTAAGTGCCTGCTACTTTTACATACAACTTTCTACAAATCAGTTCTCATACAACCAGAACAAAATATTCTGAATATTATTATTCTTCAGAAGTGGTAAAGCTGCCAAGTAGTCTGAAAGCCTATTTAGAAAAGAGTTGAACTCAGGCTCTTTTCCCATCATATTATAGCCAGAATTTGAGCAAACATTCAAAGATTTATTCTTTCTCATCAATGCTGCTGCCAAAGTAGTTAGCAAGCTAGAAAGAATCTTATATTATCAAGAAAGTTGAATAGTAGAGAGATATCTAGATAAGTTTCAAACTTTAATCTTTGAGGCTAGCTATACCAACTCTTAGACTATAGTAGTCAAATTCTGCTACAAACTAAGAATTACTATTCAGAACCAGATAGCAATCTTACTGGTAGGCTACTCTAAAGACATCAATTTATCAGTATGGTTTGAGGCCACAAGATGTATAGACTAGATCTAGCAAGCTAATCAAGTCTTTTAATCTGCCCAACAAATAACTCTAATGCTACATGTACAGCTCTACCTGCTAACTATATAGAGTTTCTTTCCCAATCCTATGCCTTGCCTACAGCTTTCTTCAGCCCTCCTACTAGATATTCCTATAAACATCAATGCTACCCACAAACTTTGTCCCTTACTAACCAAGAGATGTTATTACTACAGGAATTCAAACCATGTTGTTTAGGATTGCCCAGTGAGATTGGATGTCTGGCAATTAACAGCTGAGCAATAAGAAGATTTGATGGAGGATTTGAACATGATAAAGAATATGGAAGCATAGCAGAGTTTGGTATCAAATAGTGAGATAATTTGAATAAAAGTCAGAATTTTATATAGAGTAACCAGCAAATCATATGCCCTGGCCACTAATAAATAGGTTTACTGTACTAATTGTAGAAGAGTGTGAAGATAGTTACAATGGCCTCTCTAATGTACTCACATGTCCAACCTGTGACTATTAGAGTTTGCCTCCCTGTCATTTTAGGTAGGAGAAAAAGCTCACTTTATACTCTACTATCAATGCTCTTGATACCTATGAAATCTCTCTATACTTCCCCATCTCCTTCTAAACTATAGACACCTTCAAATATTTTTTAGTACATGCTCTGGTCAACTCTGAAGCTACCAGAGTTTTTATCAACTAGAGTTTTGTGGAAAAGTATGATCTCAATACTCATAGGCTTTTTAGGTCCATATCTGTATATAATATCAATAGCACTCTGAATGAAGTAGAACAGATATCTGAAGTAGTAGATATAGTGCTCTAGCATGAGATTCACTTGAAGTAGACCTTGCTTATAGTATCTAGCCTAGATAAGTAGAACTTGATTCTTGGATTTACCTAGCTAAAGATCTATAACACTGAGATTGATTGGCAGCAAGAAGTTGTCATGACATATTACCCCATCTACTACTCTGGCTGTCAAGAAATCTGAAAAGCAAGCAAATATTAGGCATAAGCTCTGAACATATGCTGCTCTGGCTCTTTTTCTGCCTTGGCTAACAACTCCAATGAAGTTCACCTCTCTCTCTACACATTGGATATATATGAAGATGAGATATCTGATAAGATACCTGTAGCTGAACCACTTTTTAGACTTGTAGAATTAGACTTCTGTGTTATCACTACTCTCTCTCAGTGGCTATCTGAAGTATTTCAGTATAGTTAAATATCAGACAGAGATATTCCTATGCTTCTCTCTTATATTCAAGATTTCAAATCAGTTTTTGCTAACAAAGAATTTAATATCCTACTAGACCACTATCTGTAGGATCATACAATTAATTTTATATCTAGAGTTAAGCCTAAGTCTTTTAAGATGTACTCTCTATCTCCTGTAGAATAATCCAAACTTGATGTATTTCTTGCTAAGAATTTCCACACTAGTTGAATATATCCCTGGAAGTTCCTTATAGATGCCCTAGTATTTTTTTACAGAAAAAAACAGTTCTCTCCACCTAGTACAAGATTATAGGAGCCTTAATGTAATAACAGTCAAGAACAAGTATTCACTTCCTCTTATCTCAGAGCTCATCTCACAACTTCAAGAAGTGAGATACTTTACAAAATTGAATGTCCACTGGAGTTTCAACAATATCTAAATTAAGTCCAGAGATAAGTAGAAAGCTGTATTCCACACCAATCATAGTCTTTTTAAGCCTCTGGTAATGTTTTTTGGTATATCTAATAGTCCAGCTACCTTTTAGACTATGATGAATAACATTTTCCAGGATCTCATAGCTGAGTGCATTATGATAGTATATCTGGATGATATTCTAATCTTTACTTGGACATTGGAAGAGTATTACAAAGTAGTGTGGAGAGTTCTAGAGGTCTTAGCTAAGTATAAACTGACTCTCTGCCCTGAAAAGTGTAAATTTGACAAGTAATAGATAAAGTACCTAAGATTGGTTATCTTTCAGAATCAAGTTGAGATAAACTCTATCAAAGTGGCTGAAGTTCATGAATGGCCAGTTTCTTGTACCCATACTGACCTGCAGGTATTTTTGGACTTCACCAACTTCTATTAACAATTCATTTATAACTTTTTGGACATCACTCACCTACTCTTTGATCTTACCAGTACCAATAGCATATGAATGTGGACAACTTTGCAGTAGGATATATTCAACTCTCTTAAGGTAGCTATCACATCTGCATCTGTTCTGGTCTTTTCTAATATATTCACTCTATTTCAGATAGAAGCAGATAGTCCAGACTTCACAACAAGAGCTGTTCTTTTTTAGAAGTCTGAGACAGATGATAAGTGGCATTCAGTAGCATTCTTTAGCAAATCTCTTTCTCTGGTGGAGCAAGACTACAAGATCCATAATAAGGAAATGCTATCAATCATCTAAGCTTTGAAAAAATAGTAATATTTTCTTGAAGGTGGATTCTACTTTATGGAGATCTAGACTAACTATAGCAATCTGGAATATTTCATAACTGCTAAGGAGCTCAATCATAAGCAAGCCTGATGGTCTCTTTGCTTAGTAAGATTTGATTTCCTGCTCTACCACTGTCTAGATAAGTCTATGAGGAAACACAATATATTTTCTCAATAACTAGACTATAGAGATGGATCTTAGGATAATACAGATAGAGTTCTACTCAAACTAGAACTATTGGTAGTTTGTACATTGGAAGGGATGGTCTTTGAAAGCAAAGAATAAGCTTTGCTGACAGATATCCAATAGGATAACAAACTTGGTTGTTATGAGAAACTTGTAGCTAAAGCTGTAAGAGAACTCTATCAGTCATCTACAAAGTTAGTGAGATCTCCAGAGTGGTTAGAAAAGAATGGTCTTCTTTTATTTTGAGGCAAGATTTATGTCCTAGATATCTATAACCTCTACCAGCATATTGTATCTCTCTACTATATCACCAAGATGACAGAGTATACTAGACATTAGAAGATATTAGAGCTAGTATCTCAGAGTTATTGGTAGCCCCAAATATCTAAATAGATTGGCATCTGTGATCTGTGTTTGTAGACTAAGTCAATTTAGTACTTACCACTTGAAGAGTTGACTCTACTGGCTATGCCAAATACAAGATAGAACACTATCAATATAGATTTTGTGGTCAAACTTCTGAAGTCATCAGAGTATGATATAGTAATAACCATGGTCAATTCAGTTTCTAAGAGGGTGTACTTAATCCTAACCTACATATTAGAATTAAAAACAGTAGACTCAATTTATTTTCAATTTATTTTCTTTTTTCTTTTATTCTTATTTTGGAAACTAGGGTTAGAGTTTAGCATGATATCACATGTCACAGTCACACAATTATGTGTTATAATAGAAGATGGTAGAAGATTCTAAAAGGATAATATCATATAGTATGTTATATATATGGTTCTTTAGGATAGGCTAATGTAGTAGGGTATTGTTATGATCTTAAATCCTTAGGGTTGGATAAAAGAACAAACTCTTATATTAAAGTAAACACAAGAGAACTCGATAAAGAACTCCTTATAAAATAGTCTACCTTATATACTCCTACAGATAGTCCATGCTAGCTACTGTGCACCCTACCCTAAATGACTATGTGTAAAGTATGAGGCCAACATATGGTGTCTATGTTGTATGACGTCATTTTGTTCCAGAACCTTCTACTTCCTTCTCTTAGGTCCTGTAATCAATATTGTGACTACATTATCAGATGTGACTGATGTGACTGATCACTTCTAACCCTAACCCCAGAGTTCTAAACATAGAAAAGATGGAAAATAAATCAAAAAGAAAATAAAAATAAGAAAGAAAATAAAAAGAAACCAAGTCCACTTTCTGTGATCTTGACAAGTATAGACTATTAGTTTTAGGTATATAAGGTAGTTGATCCTGTATAGAGTTCTCTATTGAGTTCTCTTGTGATAACCTAATTCAAGGTTCTATTCTTATTCCAACTCTAAGAGATTTGAATTGTAACACTATATCATAGTCATTATGGAGAATATGGCAAGGTTGTTCTCACACAATGTGTAAAAACTCCATGGTCTTCCTAATCTCATAGCATTGGACAGAGGCTCATAATTTGTTGTATTCTTTACCAAGAAACTTTACTGACTATTTGAAGTTGAGATTGTCTCTTCTATAGCATAGTATCTATAGTCAGATAGGCAAACAAAACAAGTGAACCAAAAGCTGAACCAGTATCTTTGGATCTTTGTGAATGAAAGGCAAAGTGATTGGCATAAACTTCTCTTCAAGGCAAAGTTCCAGCATAACAACTAGATATATTCCTCAATGTAATACTTATCTTTCCTTCTTGATATTGGATGACTCCTATGCATAGGCTTTGAGCCACATCAACAGAGGTCCAAACTGGAAAGTGTCTCTAAATTTGTAGAGAGAATAAAATCTACACTTGAGAAAGTTAAGTCCACTGTTCAGAAAGCTTATAATGATATAGCCAGATACTATGATCAATATTGTACACATATCCTGGTGTTTGAACCTGGTGATAAGATATTTTTGGACTTCTCAGACATTTATACTATGCACTCCTCTATTAAGTTGTTACATTTCCAACTAAGACTATATATGGTAGAAAAACAAGTAGAACCCATATCATACTGCTTGAAGCTCCTCTTTATAGCTATACTCAGTGTTTCATATTGTCAAGCTCACTACTATGTTTAAAGATCTTATATTCAGAAGATATTCAAAGCCCCATAGACCCTATTGTCATTGATAAACAAGAAGAGTGGAAGATAGAAAAGATTTTGGACAGCTGTTGGCATTGTAAAAGGTATTAGTACTTGATCAAATGGAAGAGATTTGGCTTGAAAGAAAACTCTTAGAAGAATGCCTCAAAGGTATTTGCATCAGATAGAGTGGCAGAGTTCCATTACCTCAACCTTATGATTTATTCAAGCAATAAACTTCCAAAGTATCAAGTTTTGACCTATACCACTTGCTTCAAGTTACGACAACCTTGAGAGGGAGATATATGTAAGAAGACAACAAATTCTAAACTTCAGATCTTTGACAACAAAGTTTATGAAGTCCAATGTCCAACACAAGACTATAAAGTTTGTTATATTCCCTCTAACACTATTCCTATCAAACTCTAACCTCTACCAGTATCCTTCTGAGTGTTGTCCCATATTTCTAATTACTATTAGATAAGTACCTATTATTTATAAATATTATTCTAGATGTTTCCATCAGAGTGTATAACTACCTGGATACTATCATTCCTAACTTAGTTAGCACTGTTCTGCTAGATTAAAATGTATTCTAAAAGTATTTAGTAGAGCTATTGTTTTTAGGAGACCTTATTTTGTTTTCTTAGATTTTCTGGAGATATATCTTGTTTTTAGCATAGTTGTCAATGTTAGCTTAAGTTTTCTGGAGCAAACTCTATGAACTTTATGGACTTTTGTCAGTTGCTCTAACAGATACTTGGTACTAAAAACTCTATTGAGTTTTTTGTATTAATTTAATACAAGGTTCTTCTTTTACTCTTGTACTTGAGCTTAAGTTGTAACATTAGAAATGAATGTGTTGTTTCTTTTTTGAGAAAAAGTCTGTATCTCCAACATCTTGGACTTACAGTATTGCATTATCTCTCTTTATTTACAATTTAAAAGTTGTTAGATAGGTTGGGTATTAAAAGACTTTAGAACTAGTGTTGTGGAGTTACTAGTAGCCTCAGATGTCCAAAGAACTATATTCACTCTTTATGCCAAATATAAGATAGAAGACTATTAGTGTTGACTTCATTGTAAAACTTCCAGAGTTTATGAGGTTTGATGTAGTAATAATAGTGGTAGACTTTAAGATAACTCACTTCATTCTAACTTATACTATGATCACTACAGAGGGTGTTGGAAAACTTATCTTATATCATATTTGGATACTTTAGAGTCTCTCCACTTACATTTATTCAGATAAAAGACTGTAGTTTGTAATGTTTTTTATAAAAGAACTCTACTATTTGATTGGAGTCAAAATTGCTTTATTTACTGCCTGACATCTCCAATCAGATGAACAAGTGGAGTAAGTGAATCAGAAACTTGAGTGGTATCTATTTATTAATGAGCAGCAGTGTGATTAGCATAACCTTCTCCTATTGGCAGAGTTTCAGTATAACAATTATGTGTACTTCTCCATATAGCAACTACCATTTCTTCTTAACATAGGGCAACTGCTATGAATGGGATTTAAGTCTTATCAAAAAAGATCAAAGTTGGAGAGTATCTTGAAGTTTACTAATTATATGAGATCTGTATTAGAGGAGATGAAGTTTGTTATTTTTAAGTCTCAAGAAGACATAGACAAGTACTATAATCAATAACATACTCTTATACTAGTGTTCCATCCCAGTGACAAGATATTTTTAGACTTTTTGAATATCTACATAACATACTCTTTTGCCAAGTTATTTCATTATTATCTTAGATCTTATGTGGTGTAAAAACAAGTGGAATTTATATTATACTGCCTTAAACTACTGTTTGAACTACAAAGACTATATCTAATGTTTTTGGTCATCAAACTTACTGCTGCTTCCAATAACCCAATCTTTGGAAGATTTTCTAGTCTCTTTTTAGACCTAGTTATCATTGATAAAGAAGAAGAGTAGGAATGTTACATTCTGATCCAGTTATATCCATTCTAACTTATCTATACTTCTAAACCTCTTCTAGTGTAGATCACTCTTTCTATTCTATCTTGGACATCTTTGCTAGATTTCTCAACAACTCTATGAATTTCTCCTATGACATCCAAAGACTATCCCAAACCAGAGTAACTTACTTATAGTCTTCATTTCTAGATAACTATCCTACATAAAATATTTAGTATATAAGCTAGTAGTTATACTTTAAACTCTTATTCTAAAAATTGACCAAAACTAACACTGTTAGCAATAATATATCTTACCACCTTCTAGTGAATTTGTTTTTCAGTCATTCTAAGTAACTATTTTGAAATATGTGACTAGTGTGACTAGTAAAGATATAATACATAAGCTGAAGCCAAAGGTTGTTTCAACATCTATATTCCATATATTTAGATAATTTATACTTGCTAATCTGACTTCTAAGAGCTTATTAACAGATCTTGGATAATAAGGTGTAAATCATATCTAATAGGAAGATGGAGAATATTTCAGATAGCTACTGGTATTGTAAGAGATACTAATATTAAGTGAAAGAGTTTTAGCCTAAAAGTAAACTCATGGGAAAATACTATAGATGTATTTATATCTAATTATATGGCTCAATTTCACTGTCTTAGCTCTATAGCTTTGTAGTTTACTTGTTTGACATACTTTTAGAGTAATAACTTTTGACTAGTTTTACTTACTTTGAGTTATAGTAATTTAAAAGAGGGGATAGATATAAATAGATCTATTATTTTACTAAAACTTGAGTTTTAAATACTATCAAAGTTCATAGTCTTTTCTTCTCCCTGCCTGTAAGTTTTGAATACTACTACTGTTGTTAACCCTATAGAATTTGTCAAGTTAATATCTCTACTTCATTACTTTTTTAGATACTGTTTTTAAAAAAATTATAATTTTTTCTTTTTAACTATTATTCAATAAGCTCTCTGTATTCTAGTTAATGTTTGGAGTCATTTTTTTGGGTTTCTAACCACCTGTTATAACTTAAGTCTTTGAGTAAAGATAAAAGATGACTTTTATATTGAATAATACAAAAGAACTTGCAATAGAGTTCCAAGTATAAGATAGTTTACTTTATGTACTACAGACCATAGTCTGTGTGCACATTACAACTAACCTACCATAAAGTATATGTACTTTCCATAAGGCCAATACATTATTACCATATTATATAACATTACTTATTCTAGAACCTTCTATATTTTTCTTTTTGTTACATGATTGTATGACTTGTGACTGTGACATCTGTGACCACCATGTGACAGATATCACAATTAAGTCATACTTAGTGACTTGTGTAATCATCACATATTTTATCTGAGTCTAAAATAAAGAAAAGTGAGAATGAAAACTAAAATAAAGTAAAAAGAAAAACAGAAAAGAAAAATAAAAAAAAGAGATAATAAATTGGGATCAAGTCCACTAGCTACAACTCTAATACTACCTAGTATAATTATTTTGAGGTTAGGTTAGTAGTATTTCACTTGATGTTTTAATTGATTAATATGAACTATTTAGAGTATTCAGAACAGCTGTTGCTTCTTATCATATCACAATCTGGTCACATCCATCCCAATACATGGATAATACCTATTTTCATATCTATACTTATAAACCTCTTCTTAATATAGATTAATATTATTTATTTCTCATTAATCACTTCTTAGATATTTTTGTTAGATTTCCATCTCTCTATCTAAAACATATCTAGATCTAAGATAACTCACTTACAATTTCTATTTTCTAAATAACTACTTTAGATAGAGTACTTGGTATATAAGCTAGTCATTACACTATAAACTCTGATTCTCTCAAAATTAATTAAAAATGACATTATCTTCTAGTGTTGGCAATAATATATATTTTTTACTTTTCATATATTTTAGATAAAGTATCCTACTTATCTATCTTTTGAAAGTCTATTCTAAATCTTGGATATTAAAATGTGAACTATATCTAACACTTTTAGGAAAATTTATTCTGTTCTCTTAAAATTTGTTAAAAGTAAGCTATATATTGTGTAGTATAGTGTAATAAACTTAAAATCCTTTGCAAACTCCACTTAACTCTACAGACTTTATCTAATCACTCTAACATTTATCTCTAGAAATCTTATTCCTGTTATATAAAGAATATACTCAGAAGAAGAAACTATTTATAGAAAAATTATAGAAGATGTCAGATAAGATATAAAAATACTATCCATGATATATAGATAAAGATTCAGGATGATCTTGGCTTCAATGGATATACTACATCTTTATATGTTATAGTAGTTATATTTAGAAAGAGAGTATTTTTAAGATAAGGAACTACAAAGTATCTATGTATTTTAAATAATTAGTACTTAGTAACTAAAACTATATTCAAGAATTAAAGGAGACAGGTAATTACTTTAAGTATACTAATATTATGATTTAAGTTCTTTTGAGTTTAAGTGAAAGACACACTCTTGTATTGAGTAATACAAGAGAACTTAATAAAGTTCCTAAGTGCAAATGTCTATCTTATATACAAACTACCAATGGTCTGTACTACCCTCCTTTAGCCCTATTCTAATGATTATGTGTTCATCTTGAGGTTAACAATAAATAATAAAGGAAAATAAAAAATAAAATAAAATAAAAAGAGAAATAAAATAAACTAAGTCCATCATTTTCAACTCTAACAACTAAGTCCTTGGAATAGAGTATAGAGTTTTATAGAGATTATAAAGAGACTATATAATTAGTTATAAAGCAATTGAATATAAAATAGAACTAGATAGATCTATACTAGAAGAATATAAGTAGACTAAAAGAAAGATATTCTTTTTTGCAAATATTTTGAGTAGATCAGATATTAAGAAAGTATTATCTATAATGAAGTCAGATAGATTGGATGTATTTAGATGAGTATGTGACAATTCATTTTTTTAGATTTTCTTGAAGATAAGTTATATCTTAGTATACTTCTATAATATACTTGGGTTCTCTTAGAGTACAAAATTTATAAAAACTTTGTATTTTTGCTCAGTTACTTTAACAACTATTTTTTATTATCTCAAGTTTTTAGGGTTAAATAAAAGACTAACTCTTATATTAAGTAATATAAGAGAATTCAATAGAATTTCTTAGTACAAATTATAAAGAGATCTACCTGCTTACTAAAAATTGAGTTACTAACATTACTGACATCCATCATCAATCTTATAAGCTTTTATTTTCTTGAGTTTTAAGTCTTAATTTTGCTACAAACTCCAATAGACTCTACTCATATTTTTATAATTATAACAATCTACTTCCTTTTGCTATAATCTAATAAACTTCTATTAATTTGCAATATTCAAGGTCTCTCTGTTAATATTTCTAACTATATAGCTTTATTATTCTATAGTTAGATTATTAAGTATTCTACCTAATATTTTATCTGATTAGAATAGACTTTGCAAATATTTAGAGTAGTTGTTATCTCCAAAGAATTTTATCCTATTCTTCTCAAATTCTCTGGAGATGAGTTATATACTTAGGATTTTCTGGAGATTGTAAACTTTGTATAAGTCTATAAACTTTGCCTAGTTGTTCTAACAGTAGAATAAGATCTTCTTCTTAGGACTTTGAAACATCAATTAATCTGTTATAATTGTTATTAATATCAATAAAGCTCTGAGACTTCTTCAATACTATCTAAGAAAAGTAGCTAAGTACTAGTATACTTTGAAACTTAATATTAATAATATTCTCACTAAGTTTGTAATCTATTTTAAAAACTTGCAAGCTTCTATATCTAACTATACCCTGTCTATCATCACTCTTTAAGCCCTATTCCCCATCAATCTAAAACCTCTCTCTTACTACTCCAAACCCCATGTTCTGTTCTATCTCTACTAGACTTCAGTAGTGATTGACAAATAGAAAAAGCCTTCCTAAGCTCCTGTTTGTTATATTTTCAACTATTCACAGACTAGTTTTTATATGATCCAGATAAAGTCCTCTAGGCCCCTTTCTTCTTCAGAAGTAGTCAAGCCTTCAAATGGTCTAAAAGCCTCTTCTGTTAGAAATCCACCACCAAAGCTTTTTTCATTACTAGATAGCCTGGATTCAAGTAGCTCTTTCACAAGCACTTCTTCCCAGTCAACATTGTTGCTGAAGCTATTAACAAATTAGAGGGAACAATGTATTACCAAAGAAGCCATGCTGTGGAGGACTACCTAAATAAGTTCCAAACCCTAATCTCAGAAGCAAGCTACACCAACCTCTGCACCATAGTATTAGGGACTTCAAATAGCGATCCAGAACCAGATTGTGACTCTGCTGGTTGGAAGGCCTCTTTGTGTAATATGTCGGGAAAGGCTTTTACTTTCTCCCTGGCGGAAAATCGAGCCATCGTCACTGCATATACACTGTTCTATCACATGACAGCCACTCCTTCACCGACAATGACCATTCCAGTCATAATTGGCATCAGTGCTATCATTGGCCCACTGGTTGGCAGAACGCTCATTCAGCGCGGTATTATTGGCAGAGTAGCCACAGAACAGTGGGTGAAAGGCGGGTTCAAAGCCAAGATGGACGGCAATTCAAATTTGGGCTTGAAGTACGC
>Ga0157364_1000671_pt1 | contig 25207 bp, 17 predicted proteins | sample AttsexASBM2_FD_111476 | JGI IMG/M metagenome (GOLD analysis project Ga0157364, IMG submission 111476) | Fungus gardens microbial communities from leaf cutter ant in Ribeirão Preto, State of São Paulo, Brazil - Atta sexdens ASBM2 | ecosystem: Host-associated > Fungi > Mycelium > Unclassified ...
ATAATATTAAAAGTACGCTTTTTATAATTACTTTAATAATAATTATTTTAATTTAAATACTTTTGCATAATATATGCAAAAATAATTAAATTGACATATAACAATAATGAATTTGTTTATCTCGAGGTTTATCTCTATAAAAGATTTTTAGGAAGATCATTCAATTTCAAATCTAGATCTACAGAAATCTAAATATTGTTCTATACAAACCTTGAATTAAAAAAATAATACTACATAATTTAGGGGAACACAGTTGAGCCAGATGTTTGTCTAAGATTGTATAAACTTAACTTTAAAACAATCTAAATTTGTTACTACGTGACTCAAAAGTTATTGCTTCTTTTCAGGACGTAATAAGCTTTCTACAAATCGGCAGCATGAAAATAAAGCTTTCTTTGAGTGCTGCCTTATATTAGGCTATTCATCTAAGTGGATAAAATGAAATTGAATATTACTTATTATCTTAGGTTGATGTATAGATATCAGGTTCAAACTCGTTTATATTTTTAGAACCAGGCGAAGGATTTTCTTCAATATCGTCTATGCATTGTATAAATTTTCGCACGAGTACCTACTAATATCATAAATTACATTGGTTGCTTAAAGTCAAATTGCTGTTTTTATAATAGCTTTGTCTGAGTCTAAGATATCAGTATTATATTATTTTATATTTATTATAGTATTATTAATTGTAATTATTTATAGTTAATAAATTTTCTTAATAGTTGCGCACATTATTCGATGATACATTTTTAATGTTTATTATTGAAAAAAATAATTTAACTGCTTATTGCAATTTTTATTATGATGATACATTTCATAATTTCACATTTAATGCGTATGTTAAAGAATAAAATAAGGGCTATATTCAGTGCACATAATTTTATATCATAATTAAATATAAATATATTTAAAATTTAATAGTTTGTGTTTGGAATTTGCAATTTGACAATAATTATTGTACGCAACATCTTCCTCGAAATTGTGAATTGATTTTAATATATTTATTCTTAGAGAAACACACAATTACGTTTGATAATTCTGATTTTTAAAGAGTGTCTTTAGAACGATAAATTTGCATTAAATTTACATTTGTTTAAGGATGAAATAATTCGATCCTTAAAAGATTTGTGAAATATTACATCATTATGTATGAAATTTACGAGAGGCTATCCATTTCCGGGGATCCTCTAAATATCATTAAAGTTTCATTAAAATTAGAGGGGAGCGTTTCGCGTAGCTCCCCGGAGAATGCTGTTTCTTATCAGTAGTCCCTTTAAATCAACTTTAATACTGCGCTCACTAGTTGGCACCATCTAGAATGTACAGTTTAAGCGTCTAAAAATTGTATTTATGTTCATTATTACGATGTTTATTGGCACATTTGATAAACAAATTACTGAGTATTATTATATGAGTATGTATTGAGAAACTATTTTTTCTTTGAATTCTTGAAACGCACGTTTAACTTTTTAAATTTTTTAAATATTGGATATCATTTTGTTTGTTCTTGAACTCATTTATTTTCTTTTATATTTTTGATTTCCTATTTTGGATTTCCTTGATTATTATTTGAATATTTCTAATGCATCTTTAATGTCAGATTTATACAGAAAATGAGGCTAGCTTTATCTGGCTAGCTTAAAGAATTTTAATTATATTAAGTACACTTCAAAATAGTTAATTACACTAAAAATAAAAGCAGAATAAACGTGCAAAATAATCGTTCTTGAGAAGCAATAAATGTTATCGCCAAAGCCTCCGCAGACATTGATACGCGTATATACTTGTCATGTTCCCTTGTGCAAGAGCTAACGCTTGAATCTTGTCTCTTGCAATTAGTCGAGCTTAAACCGCTTCGTGTCAACGAGAGGTTGGCTCCAGGAGAACGCGACGACGCGGAGAACGATGGCGAAGATGATGAAGAGGATGGAGCATTTCCTCTCAATGGGTCGAAACTTTCTCGTGGCGGGTACCTACACATTATTCCTCGAAACTCTCGAATGTGCTTAATTAGGCGATATTTGAGCGTTCATCCCGCCGACGTTACCACCAACACGACCCACCGCTTTTCCTTGGCCATTCACTGACGCAACCCTTCTCTGACAGAGTTTACACTCGCAAACCTCTATTATCGAAAACCACTGGATTTTCGTAAGAAAGCACAGGCGGCTGGCGGTGGCTACCACCCGGTTCTATATAGACATCTTACCTGAACTAATATTGTTAAGGTTTAATTAGTACCACCGCGACACCAAGCGCGACCTCTTCTTGCCTCCGCCTATCCTTCCTTCCTTCATTTCCCGCGGGTTTCCGTTTCTCCGCCACGAGCCTCTTTCCAAGACCTGACTCGGCACTCTCGACGATGCTCCTTCCACTTTCCCGCCTTCGTGCCACTTCCGTATTCCAACCTTGCACCCGCAACTTACCTCATAAACCGCGTTACAGGTCGTCCCAACATCCAAATTATGAGAGGGAGAGGCTCTGAGAGAGAGAGAGAGAGAGAGAGAGAGAGAGAGAACGAAAACCTAATATGAAGGGTGTATAATAAGTGATTTTTTGATATTAATCATGAATTATAACTTATGCAAATGTTTTTTTCATAGTCAACTTAGAAGAAAACTTGTATGACACATTGTTTTACTGAAGATAACACTTTGTCTGATATATATATATATATATATATAATATTCTACAAGAATATTATGAATCATATGAATCATATGTGTGGCGTCGCAAAAATAGTATCCGTATTATTATATATCATATCATGTAGTATTGTTGATACGAATATCAAATATCTCACCGATCATTATGTTCGGGAGGACAATGAATATCGAGTATTATATTTTACAATCTCTCATCCAATTTCATTAATACATATTATATATAGTCGATATCCAGCTTTCAATATTAATTGTTAAAGCAACACTAGATAATTTCGCATTATTTAATGGAGGCAAATTAGGAAGAAATTTAGCGTGTACTACATAATATAATGTTCAAAATAACTTAACTCCGATTTATTAATAAAAAATTATAATTATTTAAAAAATAATAGTTGTAGTAAACTGATTTTCTGCATTTTTTTTTTTTTCAGGGTCGGTGTAATCGAGAGAAGCCACCTTGCAAGTATTTCCATCCCCCACAGCATCTGAAGGACCAACTCTTGATAAACGGGCGCAATCATTTAGCGCTGAAAAACGCGCTGATGCAGCAGATTCAGCAGGGCCTTACGCCGGGTCAGACTCTCGTACCCGGGCAGGTACCCGCAGTGGTATGTCTTACAACAAATTAACACGATCGTTGCACCACTTCTTCTGCTGTCAACACAGTCACACACTTTCTTTTATCACACCGTAATATCTGGATTTTGTCTGTGTTTAGTCGAGGGTTACTAGATTATCTTATTCGATAGGCAACGCTGCGTAGATTATTGACGGCGTAGTGTATAATAAGCTTTCTTTTCACGTTATTATCGTATCAAGGAAGCTACACGCTGTTATTGTAGAAGCTATGTTTGCGAACGCAATTTCATATATTACCTTAAATTAAAACGCTTTATAAACTTTTCCAATAAGGCTCGAGTCATTATAAACGCAGCACTTCGCCGTCCATATTTACATGCGTTCCCTTTACGGACATTGCACCGAGAAACAAAGTTTTTAAGAATTAAAGTTTAGCACGTCGCATGTTCTTGGTCAGTGTCATCCTTACTTCCTAGAGTAAAACCTGACTTATCCACATATTTTGATAGACAGTCAATTTACAGAATCGAATCTCTTTGATATCGATCGATAAATTCTTAATCTTGTTATTTTTTTATTACAGCTTTTTTTGAAATTATGATGACACTCGTGATTTTTATTCTTATTATTATTCTTAAGTCGTGAATTTTAATTATTTTTGTATTACAAATACATGATGTATTCAAGATATTTAAATATATTTTTGATTCAAGAATTTTATAAATAACTTGTAAAATCAAGTATTTTTTAAATTTGCATGAAACGCAAATTAAGAGTCCTTGATGTGGACATATTAGATTCGTATCACGAATATTTCTCGTACTATTCGTATTTATCATTTAACAGGGGAGGCTCGTTAATTACGGGAATGCAATATCGTGCAATATCGAATTTCCAAACGAAGAGAATAGCGTTTAGACGTGGAAAAGTTTCATCGACTCGTTAAAATTTCACGCAACATCGCATGCGTTATTGATACGACATTTGGATAATTTTGATTGACTCGAATAAATCTTCAACGATTGAGGAAATTTATGCGTTTTTTTTTCTGAACTCCCCTGTTTCACGTGCATCTCTAAGATGACCGATACGCGAGATTGTTATTTTATTTTTAAAGAAATAATAAAAATTCTCTCGTTATTAACGTTTGCCCTCCTTGTTCTTTTTGTTTACTCATGACATACATTCATATTCGTTGCTACGTGACATTAAACCCTATACTATGACTGCCTGTCTGTCCCCTATGTTTGCCGCTGTGGCTCTCGTGGTTGTGGTTGATTGTTGGTGTGTTCTCCAATTACGTCATTGGTGAACAGGAGGCACCAGCACCTCCGGCACCACACCATCACCTTCAACAGCAAATCCAGCAGCAACTTCTCGCTACCCACGCCTTTATGGTAACTCCTGGTTTTGGTTGGCTTCCACTAATTTTTAGTTAATTTAATGCCACGCTGGCTAGCGGTGGATGTAAAGATCATTTATGAGTTTGTAAAAGAAAAACATGACAATCTGTATTTATTTTCAATTTGCGATATGTTTATACCAAATGAATTACTTTCATAAGTTTACATCCACTGTAGCTATTCAAGCGATGCGCCTGTAATTAGTAAGCGTTTTCGTACGAAAGCTTAAACTTTTATTTTAAGAGCGCGCCGCATAGTAAGTCAATAATTTATTTGCATGCTTTACGAATTGTTTTGTTTGTTTATTGAGGAAAGAAAATTTGTTTGTATATGTTTTCGTAAAGTTTTCCTGTAGAAGAGAGGAGCATGAAGTATTGCGGCTAAAATAAAATTTACGCGTTCTTTGGCTCTGAAAACGACGAATGTTTCTTCTCTTTCACTTTGAAATATTTTATATTTTATGTTTAACATTGTAACAGTAAATATTTAAATATAAAAATTGTTAGAGTTTTGAAATATAATGAGAATGAAACTTATGATAGTCAAAGAGACGAAGAAAGAGGATGCGAGGCAGGGTAGTCTTGAAAATATTATCGATCTTACAATATTTCAATTCGGTATTAGCAATAAAATTTTCATTTTCTGATGTACTCTGAAAAATTAGAAAGCTGATGTCTGATCATATAATAGCTCAGCTAATATTTTTCAACAATTACCTGGCCGCGTTTCCGAAAGCTTTTTTACAACGACGAAAGCTCCCAGGGTATCAGAGGCTTTTGAGAAGAAGGAACGAGTATTCTGCTCGTTCGAATGCGCTTGAAATTACCTGCCTTCGCTTCTGGGAGCCAGCTCTCGCTGCAAAACCAAACGCTTCGTGTGGGAACGTACGCTTGTCGTTAAAAATGAAGGGGAGGGCACGAGAAAAGAGAAAATGGACGATTAAGGCTTTGCGAGATCCGTAAACGAGACGTCTTTTCTTTGCAAATTTTTGTCTTTAGCACGTTTTTCAGATTTATTGCCCTGAATTAATCCTTGTAGGTATACAATATCACACTTGCAGTAGAATTTCTTTAAGAGTCACTTTTTTAAAAGTCCCTTCCAAATATTTTTATTTATCGAATTTTAATATTGATAATATTGATAATGTTGAGATCTAAATGATAATTACAAATAAAATATAACTTTAGATATATAATTATATATAATAATTATATACTATTTTATGATAATTTTGTAATATTTTAATTTAACGTTGTTTTTAATAAATATTGGAAAAATATGTAGAATATTTAATTCACATATTTTTAATATCAGCGCGCTCCTCGTCCTGATAAAGAACGACAAGATTCACGAAATGTTGGCATTATAGCAATAGATGAAAACATCCGCAAACCTTCTGGTATCTTTGAAGAATGTTTAATTATTTAAATGGATATTTAATTAATTAAATATTAATTTTAATTAGTTAAATTGTTCAAGATGAATTAGGACAAAATGTATAATTTTTATATTTCATATTTATAAAATAATTCGAACATTTGAATTTAATTGCCATCATACTACATATTTTGCTATTATATATTTCTGTTTATGTTATTTGTTTCAAATTCCTAGAGTTTTGCGAATAAATATTAAACAGCTTAAGATAGCTGTGTTTCAATTTTTTCTCAGCAATGTATTAATATATAATTTTCCTTCATTACATGTTGTTATTACACCAGATATTAACGATGTTGCTTATTTATCCAAAATTGAAGCGGGTACGATGATGGTTCGTAAACCAAGCGATGTATATTGCACGCCTTAAAGTTGATAAACACCGGAGAGCATTGCTCGCAAAGCTTTAATGCACCTTGAGGCAAAATTTACACGGACATTCAGAAATGGTAGATTGCATAGACAGAGTATTTGATAATTGATGGCACAAACGGGAAAACGTTAACTTCTTGTTGTAGAAACTGCTCAATTTGAAACGAGTTGATTCGTAAGAAAATCTTTATTTGGAAACAGTTCCTCATTCTTAAATTATTTGCAGAAAATTTGTTCTGTATATTCAATTGTAATAATTATTATCGAAATTATGGAACAAATATATTTTCATCAACATATTTATAATATATTATACATTATAAATGTAGAATAAAAGTTCCGATTTTATTTTTGTCAAATATATAAAGTTTATTTATTGATTATTAGTTATTTATTGATTAGATGCATTTTAATCTTCTCTGGCGTTATGTGATGTAATAGTTTGTAATATTTATGTAACTTCTTTCTTAAAAATATTTAAGAATTGCTGAATTAAAGTGTTTTTTTCCATGCAATTTGTATTCAAATTTAGTATTTCTATCTTTATATTATCAATTTTTATGAAGTAAATAATTTAAAAATATGATTGCATTCACAAAAAATCAATTTTTAATCAAATCAACTCGCTTTATGAAGAAACATCATGTGTTTTAACTATCTATTAATATCAATACTCTGTATATACAAATATTTAGGTATAAAGCACGCGTTTCAATAATCTCGAAATCGTGCGCGTCGCGCGACGTCATACAATCGAAAACGCGTGGGGCGAAGGCAGGGACAGGTGTGTTCTAATCCATGTTACCTGGATATCTTCCGGGTGTGTTTTCGCAGGCGACGAATCCGTACCTGACCGGTATGCCGCAGGTTAGCAATACGTACAGCCCGTACTTCGCGCCCAGCCCGATAATGCCGGCGATAATGGGCCCGGCTGACCCAACGGGCGTCGGCAGTCCGCTCGGCGTGGTACCGCAGACAGTGGCGATGCCGCAGAAGATGCCACGTACCGACCGCCTCGAGGTATGTCTACCACCAAACTACATTCAACAACAACAACAACAACAGCAACAACAACAACAACAACAGCATGGGGCCCAACACGGCGCAGCCGGGGCCTCAAGGTGCCCGATGGCCGCGCCCAGTACCGTGTACCAAGTGCCGGCCGGTCCCCCCAATCAGGTGTCGCCCGTATCCACGATGCAATCTGTCAATCATCCACCATCCCCCACCACCATTACAACGACGTCCCTGTGCACCCCTCTGCACAATCCCCATGCCCATCATCATCCCATTCACAATCTCATTTATGTTCACGCGTATTATTAGAGAGGCTCCAACGTATAGACTTTTAAACTCGACTCGACACCGAGTGTCGATGACGTTCGATTGTTTGACGAGGTAGATCGACGCCGCGCCAACGCATCACTTCTTTTCGTTCTTTCATTAACCTTCCCCTCCCTTCCCTTCTCTTTGCGTTTTTTTTTCCCTCTCTATTTTTTTCTCATGTAAACGTAACGCGTCGGGTGGATTAATCAGACAGGCCGTAACGGTATGCTCGTGGTGATTAGGGCGTAACGATGACAACGGATGAAATTGCAGCGGGCACCGAGAATATCCTGATTTCGTAGGCGGGTTATATAGACATGCGTTGCTAATTACAGTAATTTACGCCGCGCGGATCCATAAGGCGATCTGATTACTCGAGCCGAATGGCTTACGTTTGTCGTGCGAGACAGCGATCGATAGTAACGATATCAATGGATCCTAGGCTGGAAATCGGACATTCGTTTTGAGAACATATGACAAACATTACGAAGATTACAATGGGAGAAACTTTGAGAGTGTTTAGTTAGAATTGCAAAGCGCTATATATTTCTATACACTCATTTAATTAATGTCACGTGTTCGATCACGAAAAGAGATGTGTATCTTACAATTAGCGATATAGAGACGATAGTTTTGAGATTAGACGCGACTTTAGTCGGTGATTAGTGAACAAATACGATTTCGATGACGATTTCGCGATTTACATCGATTTAGAATCAATCGTAACAGCGACTGGTGGCGATTAATCTCGTGCAATAGATATTTTGGCGAATAATTTGCAATAGATAAATATAGAAATCGTAAATTTATATAGAAAAACAGAGCAGACGTTGAAAGTGACGAACAGCGAGAGAGGAGAAATCGAATTGCGAGAATGACAAAGATTTTGTGCGTATATTTTGTAGTGTGAAATGATGGTAGGAAATGAAACGATGCAATGACGAGCAGTAATATATCGTTATCTAGTAAGGTGTGATGACAAAGCAAATTTAATTTTAGATACTGCACGTAGAGATACAATAAATTCCTATGGATCGCAAGCGATGCAAAGATCTAAAAGTATCAAGAGTATGTAAATTCTGAAATCAGGTAACTATAACGGCAACGATGAAACGTGATGAATAATTACGATTAACTTATATATAGAATATATATGGCTGATTTGATAAAAGTAGACAGATTTCTAAATGTGCAACCGACTAAATTATGCAAAAATATTTTAGCAATTTACAAGTATTTTTTAAATTAAAACTTATCTCGATTTATATGACTTATGACAACTACACGTTATTTTATAACATCAATAAATTGTCACGATAATTGCATTACGGTGTATTTTTGTTTTGTGAAAGTGTTATATATCTTTGACTTAATTCTTTAGTAAAAGAAAAATATTTGTTCGGTATGACAAGTTAGTCCCGTCGTTATTTTTAGGTTAAAAAAATAAAAACAATTATTAATGCTTATTGACTATATTTATCTAATATGTTAAATTTAAAAAAAAACTATGTTAATATTTTTTTGCAGACTGTTTTATTATAAATTTTATTTTTGTTATATGTATTTGACGATGATCAATTATAAAATAAATTAGACTGATTTTTTTATTGTTATACTAATGATAATATGCGACAATTATCGACATTTTAGATATATTTATTATACGAAAGATAGGATAAATGATCATCGAAATTATTTTTAACGTCCGAATGGTTTTTTCGGATCTTCAAAACGTCATCGAGCGATTCAAACGAAGATGTGTCATACTCACCTTATTTTCTGTTTCGGTTCATTGCAAGAACAATCTATCTTGCAACACAATTATTTCGTAGGAAGTTGCTTCTGGCGGTTACATTGAAATTCTGTCACTTCTATCAAATATACGCCTATTTCTTAAATTAATTATTTCCTTTAGATATACATGTTACAAAGATACTTAGGAATAAATGTAGGTTGGCGTATAATATTAATATCGTATTTCTGTAAGTGTTTCGAGAAGAACGGACGAAGCTTTCCGGAATTAGAGTGCAATCTTTGCAAGATGCACTCGGTAGAAATCCGAGATACGATCGTGCAATATCGCCTCGGTCTTCGGTACGAGCCTCCAATTGGAGAGCGCGAGAAACGTTTCAGAAACAATAACAAGATCGCCCTGTGAAACTTCGCGTCTGCATGCACCTGGAGTTTTCTAATGCGCGAGTTCGCAGATTTCCCCGGAGCCGTCATCGCCTCTTTTCTCGTTTTCGCCCAGCGGCATTCGCGAAATTAACAAGTTTTGCGAGTCGGTTTTCACAGGGCAGCCCTCGTGCGAGGTAGTCTCTGCAAAGCGGGGAAACGAACATCGAGATAGCAGCGCAATATCGACGCGAAAACTCGTGCTGATTCATTTGCGGGGTGTTTCTTGACATTCAACTCGCAAATAATGAACTGCTTGTTGTAAAATGTTTCGGATTTAATATACTTGTTCCCAACATGATCGTACGACGCGGCTTTCCGGGAATATTGAATTAAAGAATAAAATAAATTTATATTTTACATTCCGGTAAAAGATATAAACGCTTTTGAGGAGATGGTAGCTCTGTTATGATTCGATATTCTTGATATTCTTGCCCAGTATAACCAAATAGCAACGAATTAAAAAAAATTTATAAAGTAATTTCAAAAACTTACATAAACTATATTATCAAAAATTATTGAGCGCTACATGTAAAGGAAGAAATATTTAAATGTCTTTCTCAATATTTAGAGATAATTTGAATGCGAGAAAATCACAAACATTAGAACGGCTGAATTCTAAGTCTGTTTAGAATATCAATTTTGAATAGAAGTTTAAGATCATTTTAAGTAATGTTTTAAAGTGCTAACACTACTCTGTGATTGGTTTATGACATCTTAAGACTGTATTTAAAACGACCTTAAATATAAAAATCGACTATGAATATCGACTATGAATACCGGCCTTAAAAACAATTTTAATTTATTTGAAAATATAATAGATTTAGCCATTCTACTGTTAACATCCACTTAGTCGAAAACAACAAAGGATGGCAATCACGGCGCATTGAAATTTAAAAAATTCGCAATCGATATAATAATAATAAATAAAAAAGAGAACATAGGAAAGAAAAATCGAAAATGTACAGCCATGTCGATTCAATTCGGTTTGGTTTTATTATTTACGTGCTTGTACGTCGTGTCTGTGTATGTGATTATTAATAATTCTTATCATCATAACTTGGTTACATTAATTGGAGAGGATCGACGAACGGGAGATCTCGCAGATTTCTTGCGAGTTATTGCACTTATGTAGCAAAATGACTTTGCAATGCAGAACGTTTCATAGCGTTCGAAAATCTAAATATATGTACGTATGCAGAATCATATACAGATACATGACGCTTACACGCGCCGGTCCATCCATGCATACGCACATAGTGATATATGTGTACATAGTAGGTAGGTTAACAAATTAATTAATTAATTAATTAATTGTATTTTGTATCGCGCAGAAACTGATAGAGCATAAAATCGACGGAAAATGTAACTCGCTATCTTTATTTGAATTTATTGCAACAGATCGCGAATTTTTGTATTGCATTTGACAAAGACACTATATATGTATTATACAATAGTGTTCTTTTAAATATATCGATTTTAAGCGATCGATATTGCAAGCTCGACCGATCGCTCTTTAACTAGGCGAAAATTAATTTTGCGCTCGCATCAGAATTTCCAGCCTGGGCGAAATATAAAAAAATTATTTCGGCGCGAATTAGCAATACGAGATCTTTTTATCAGTTTTATAATTATACACATCATACACCATTTTACCCTCTCCTTCCTTTCATCTTTTATCACCATAGTAAGAACGATAGCACCCTCTCTATTCCCCATCCGAGATAATATATCGATCGATTTCACATATTTATAATTAAGTAAAGGAAACGTTTATGAAAAAGAGTAAGGATATACACAATGTAATGTCGTTTAATTAAATATTGCAGATAGAAGTCGGAAATATATGATCGATTTATTAACTAATTACGATTGATCTTACGGTAACACTTATTATAATATTTGGTAACATACAATAACGATGATAATTAGTAATCATAACAATACCTATTTGTGATGTACTACGATGACTTGCACTGAGTTCGGGTCACGTGAAATTTATTGATGATGAATTCAAATAAAAGAAATATAATTGAAACTGGAAATGATGCACAGACTGTTTATTGATTCTTACAAGTTCACTTTTAATGACCAAAAAAGTTTGTGTGCTTTGTATGTCTTATCTTAGTCTTCTTGTATTTTCTTTACTCATTATTTTTTTTTTGTTGCCTTTGCTCTTTTGGTTGAACAAATTTGCGCGAAGTATGCCCAGAACTGTATATTACTCTTTTTTCCTTTTCTGTTTGAAGAATACAAACTTTCTTTTGTAGTGCACTCCGCTTGCAAATGAGAAATAGTTTCTTGCGTATTCAAAAATAGGATATCTCTCGATCGGAATTGTGAGCTAATAATCGGCTATAAGTCAAGTAATCTGCGTATAAACGCCTCTCGCGAGAATATTCCGTTGTGTCCATTGCTAATTTCCCGTCCATATCGACAACATTGAAATTTACCCATTTCTTTCCAAGATTTTTATCCCGTCTGGACATGTCAATGCCTCCTCATTTCCTTGATCCTTTGCACCTGCGAGAAAAAAAGATCGCAAGATCTATATCTTCCCCGGACGATATGTCATTAATGCTCTTTGAATTAATTGCTTGCTGCCTGTTTATATATAATGTTATTAATATCGATATAAACATATGGATTTTTGCTGTTTAGTATATTAATATTTAACCTTGATTGGCCAAAGTTACTTTTGATGAACAATTGTTGAAACGTAGAAACAATTTTTTTTTATTATTTATTCATTTTTCCCTTGGAAATTTTATGAAATTTACGCCATCGCCTTTTTTTTTTCAATTTGTTTCGTTTTTTTAGAGAATGACCACATTTACTTTTACGTCGTGAAAAGCTTGACCAATCAGGGAAGTGTAGAAAGCAATTCGGTAACATTCACGATATGTAGTAGGGAATGACTTTTAGTGAATGACGAGTAGTGATGTCCATTAATTTCAACTGTTTTTATTCGATGTTAACGGACTCTTGCTCCATACGCTCACTGGCATACTTATACTTTGACAAACGGAAAAGCTGATACTGTTTTGTGCATACATATCGTTTCTTTTTCACAGGCCGGCACTTAACTAGTGGTCCCTCTGTTCTATTTCCTTTAATTCTTACCGCCAATCAACGCGACTTTTTTTTCCCCTCATTCTCTTGCGAATTTTGTTTTCTCTTGCGTCTCAACGACTTGATTTCCGTTGTTAGTAGTAACACACGCATACATTTATTTTTGTTGGCCAGCCGGATTTCTGTCACGCCGATGCCTCATCGGGCGCGCAAACACTGACTTTGTTTTCGCGCGAAAGAAGAGAAACGCATGTTTCTAGCGGTCTTAACTTCGTTTGGTGGTTTGACTCCTGTCGTATTATAAACGCGGAAATGATCTCGTCTTCGTATTCGCATGCCCGACCGTGGTAATCGGCGTGCACGGTCAGTCCGGCGTAATTGCACAAAGCTAATGCGCTCTTTACAGCTTTTCGTACAGCTCACGTTGTGTATCTCGGCAATATATATAATTTTTGGCGACTCTATATATATATATATATATATATATGTATATATCTATATATACATTTTTATATGTACAAATTTACAAGTGTGCGATATACCCACATATATATATACATGTGTATCTCATTTTTCAGCGCCAGAGTACCTTATGATTTCTGTTCTTCGCAATCGCAAACACATCACTTATTTACTAATTCTATTAATTGTCGTATACATCAGCAGCGATTTAAGTGTTTATTTTTACAGCTAGGAGGAGGTGCTTTACATTATGCGATCGCATGCGAATTTTTGATATTTATTGGCGCATTATTCGCATATATATATATTTACATATAACATGTATATTTGTATACAACAGACAGTCGTTATGTGGACACATATACAAATACTCGCATACGTTTTAAACGAACGTGCAACCGACACAATACATACAACGAGACACAATAGTTATTCACGATTTTCCTTTTTTTGATTTTTTGTTTTTCTGCAACTGCTGTAGTGTTACGCGTGTGCGCTTGTGCAATACAGTAAGTTTCTTTTCACGTCTTTTATAGCTGATAACAAAGCGTATATTTTATATCGAATTTCTCTTGCAAGGAACGATGCACGCGATGCTACTCGTTCTGTTAATACTGCTTTTCACACTGCTTTTCTCGCGCATTTTAGAAAAATTTCTGATAGAAGATTTTCAGTAAAGTACGGATTTATAAATAAAAGTGGGATATACGAGGCGCGGGCAACGTAAAGTTTGTAATAACATGGTTCATTGCAATTACGCATATCCCTGTCAAGTAATGTTAACACATACGTGTACATATGAAGAACGTTTCTACAGTGACGAATTTAATCATTTGTGCACGATGGTTCATTTGAAAGATACATATTTGAAGATTGATAAGTAATATCGATCGATCAGCCAGTCTCTCTGTTGAGAATTTGTTGATTATAGAAATTATATCAAGAAGAGTAATAGTAACTACAAGTTAAAAAGTTTATTTTAGAGCAATTCAATTTATAGAATGCAAGCAAGCAGAGGAAATTTTTCCAATGATGAAATTGAACTAATTAACTAACTGCTTTATATATATATATATATATATATATATATATATATATCAAATGGAGTAATTAATTAAATCCTGAAATATTTTACTATTACATAAATTGCGAGTCGTTTTATGACAGAATATAAATTAAATAATAATAATTTTTTGCACAACTCCAAGATTTCACTCGCGTTTCAAACGTTGCTCATATACGAACTAGAGCATATCGCGTTTATTGTGTAATTTTCCTCGGGCGAAAATTCACAAGTGTTACTTGAAATTGATTCTCTCGCGCGGTGTGTGCCACTTGCCGACCGTACGTTGTTAATTAGGAACTCAAAAGGACCATTCGTCGCACCTGTCTCTCACTTTAGTCGCGGTGTCAACTACACTATCTATCTCGCAACAATTCGCGATACATACATATACCCGCACACACATACACGCACTTATTCTCTTTCTCTGTAGCTGCCTATACAAGCCACTGTATCTTATGTCTCTGCACGCAGCTCATGTGTGTCGTCTGCATATGTATTGCAGAGCGGATGTATGTATGTGTGTGTACGTGTGTCTCTCTTTCTCTCTCGTTAACCGTTCACTGTTCTGTATACGTGTGCGTACGCTCCTAACGAGCTTTCCAGCTTGACGAAAGCGCGCACTTTAACTCGCGGTTCACACTCGAGCGCCCGAATGCGTGCACTCGAATTAACACGCTCGAACAAGGCAGGCGCGAAAGTAAAGCAAACATAGCGAGCGACACTCCGCACACGGATGTGACGCTCGTGATGCACTATTACACTTATTATCCCGCTGGCGCTGCCATTGAGCACAAATGTCCCATGTATGAGCGCGATGCCTGCACGTGGAAGTAGATTTATCTGATGTAAAAAGAAAATATTCGATCAGGAAATATAACTAATGGATAATATATGGCTCTATATTTAACAACGCAGCTTTAACAATACAACGTAGACTTCAAAATTATAATATGCATGGTACTCTAGAATGCTCTGAGTCTCACACTTTGAGAGAAGTAGATTTTCCTTTCTGACGCTGCAATGATACACTGAGAGAAAAATTGTTGTAACTATATATAATTACTATATAATTATGATTATGACTACTATGGTATTAATAATAGTAACTATATGCATAGTTGACAACCAAAATGATTATAATTATAATTATTAAAATTATAAAAATGATTGAAATTACTATAAAAAACGATTCAAATAACTATAATTATATAGTCATAGTTGGAAGATAACCATATTAATATGATTGTCCCAAAATATAGTTATTATTACTAATATCATAGCAATCATAATCATAATTATATAATTATAGTAAAATGTAATTATAGTTACAAAAATTTTTCTCTCAGTGTAGAAATATGATTATTTGATATTGCATCAACGAATATTTTAAAAATTTTTTATTTTATCGCAAAATATTTTTTGTATTGATACTTTTTTCTCTAATAATCTTCGCAATTACTTAAATTTTAAGAAGAATCTGCCAAGTACCATTCGAGGTTTTATTCAACTTCCTACTTCTCTCGACGAGAGGTTCGACGAAAATGCACAGAGAATGGTACGTGACATGCATGTGCAGTTTCTTTTAACACATGCGTATATTAACCCGATTGATAATATACCGGAGGATGCTCGTGGAGGCATTTATTATTACCCCTTGTCCTCCCCGATCGCCATCCAAACCCCGTATCCTTCGACCTTATTGGGCGGGGCGAGGGTGCACCGAGTAACGGCGTGCTACGCCTCTTTGACAGATTTGAACACGGTATTTTAGCTCTATTAGTAGAGAGTAGAGTGATCTAATTTCTCCCTTTTCTGGGCGTTGGTAAGCACCAGTCTCTCGAAATTAACCCAGTAATACGAGTCGGCTGGCCGTGTCGCGAACCCTTCGTCCACTCCTGGCAAAAAGTACTCGTGTTTTCATAGTAGGGAATAATTTTCATGCGTTACGTCGGATATATATATGCATCTGTGAGTAAACAGTTTTACACTTGTATCGTAAATCGTTTTTCGTTGACGGTATTCTTTTCGGTATTAAAATAAAAGGCACCTAGATAATCAATTGAGACGCGAAATCCCTCAATAATTACCTCAATACAAAACCTCGAAGCTAATTGAAAAGTATCAAAAAGCATCTATGATAACGTACCAACGGCCAGAAAAAAGAAAAAACTACCGATAGAAAGGAATGTCAGGTTGGCTCTTTTTAACGCCTCCCCCGAAACAGACCCGAAGTCCACAAACGGAATGCTCTTTCGCATTACTCGATCCAATTGCTAGCTACACGTTATTACTCTCTCACTCTCATTTCTTTCAATACTTTCTTTCTCTCTCTTTCTCTATAATTCTTTATCCGCCCTACCTTCTCTTCAGTTTCTCTCCTCTTTATGCATATTTTATTGCCTCATTGTATACATCCATCTTGTGTAAAAAGAACGACGTAGTCCCGCCTGTACATTTTGCCAGGTTCGGCACGAGCTCTGTGGCTGCCAAACACACTAAAAGCCTAGTCAGTAGTCTTTATGCGGCTAGGTATCAACTGTGGATACACGTTATTAAAATTCTCATATACGTTATAATGAGTCTCGCGAAAATTTAAATTTAAATAATAGACCATATGTTTGCAAGAATTAATTAGTTTATATATTGCGTAAATCAGTTTTTAGAATTTATTTAATATAAGCATGTATGTAGTAAGCATGTACGTAATTCATCTATTTTAGCAACATTTTAGGATTTTATTTAAATTGCTCTTAAAATAGACTGTTCAACTAATTTATATACAAACTCACGCGATGAATAAGAATGCGCGACGATGTAAAGGATCTTGTTTGCTTAATAAATTAACGCTCTGTGCCAGTAAAGTTAATCCGCGACAAGAGGATTTTTTTTTTTTACATGGAGACCACAGCTTTTAAGAGTGCCGTAAAATTACGATGTAGTGACGCTTTGAAGTTGTTTACTTTACCAGCCAGTGATTAATTGACTTTTTGCGTGTTCGCATGTTCCGCAACGTGTATCCACGGTCAATGCTCGTCCTCGCCAAAGTAGAAAAATCCCGCTCCGTAACGCGCCAATGTTCCTCAGTGTATCTGCTGTTCACAAAAATCTCAACTTCCTGTTCAATATCGGCTATTGTCCTATTTGAGTCGGTCCGGAATTCCTTTCATATGATTCTTTGCGAAGTTTTTCAAGTGCATCGTACACCATATCGATAAGAAAACGACTCATGTCGATCGCAACACTGGCAATAAATCTACAATATATTTTGCTTCCGAATTATTATAATTTGATGCACTTATTTTTGAACATGATTTTATAAATTATTATACGGGCATTTGACTTTCAGGTATTTCCGTTTATATTTCGAGAAGCTATTTAAACGAAAATCTATTTTTTTTATCATCAAACACGTGTAATATAAAAAGAGCGTAGAAAATTAAAATTTTATTATCAATATAGGAACACATCATAAAACGTAAGATTCTTTCAAATGTTTATTGTATATCAATAAGATATTCGCATTTATGATATTACGATGTCACGATACTATATCATCGTTCTTTTTCATCACTAAGAAATAACCAAGAGATCATCCGTTTCATTTTTTCTTTTTCCTTCTATGTATATATCCATCTGTCTTATCCATCTAGCTCCAAGCAACCATCGAACAGTGTGACATGCGATCGTAATCGGAGGAGAACCAGCGACCGTTTGAACAATCGCCTCACCCATTATCCTGAGCTGCCCTCTCCCGTATGACCGTATGACCCTCTCTCTCTCTCTCTCTCTCTCTCTCTCTCTCTCTCTCTCTGACTTTTGTGCCCCCGGCCCTGCCAAGCCAGCCAGCCCCTAGCCTATAGCCCCCAAACCCCTTTTGCCCACATAGATAGAGTGCCATGCCATGCGTGTTCGCTCTTGCTGTAGGTATGTCGCGAGTTTCAACGCGGGGCGTGCAAACGCGGCGAGACGGAGTGCCGGTTTGCGCACCCCCTCGAGACGGTGCAGGCGAACGAGGACGGCTCTGTGACGGTCTGCATGGACGCTGTCAAGGGCCGATGCAATCGGGACCCCTGCCGCTATTTCCACCCCCCTCTGCACCTTCAAGCCCACATTAAGGCCGCACAATCTCGGGCTAGCATTGCGGTAATGCATTCTCTCTCTCTTTCTCTCTATCTATCTCTCTTTCTCTTTTTTATTTTTCTACCTTTTTCTTTTTTTCTTTTATTTCTCACATTTTCTTCCTCTTTCTTGATACATTAATTCTCACGACTATTTACATTTCTTTTTTATTATTCCCAATTTTTATTTATTTGTCCTATTTTTGTTTGCGCTTTTGTTCTGTCCTTTCCAAATATTTCTTTTAATTTGATGACTATTTTGAGTCCAGCCATTTTCCTCTTAACGAAGTCCATACTATTTGCCTCTTAAATTCTCTTTAGGCGACACAGAGGATTTCCTTATTGTTTTTTTCTTTATCACACATCCAAATTGTCCGTTCTGTTTTTATTTCTTCATCTTAATTGTCGGTGAATTGCGACAGAAATTTATTTTATTGTTGAATACAGCATAACAAATAAAAGCAAGATACCAATTTAATATATAATCCAAGAAAATATTTTATGGTGTCGCATGGTTTCTGGCGTCAAAACACCGATACTATATTCAGTGTCAGCGATTGTCCCATTAAACACAATATCCGCATGAATATAAATGGTTTTATAAGGGCTTCTAGTTTTTGTGACGGAATTTATTTTACGAAAACGTTGACAGGGAAATGTTATTTAGATTCATACATTATATGTTGACGTAGAAAAAATGAAAATATAATATGTATGAAAAAAGCCGTTTTTATAAAAATTTTTTCCTCGGTATAGTTCTGTTACAAGATTAAACATAAAAATTCTTCATGTTAATGGGTCAACCGTGAACGCTAATAATCTTTTTTTTTCTTTCTACTTTCTTCTTTTTCTGCCTTTCTGCCTCTTTCCAGCCTCGACCTCGCAGATCGTTCCATGTGGCGTGTGCTTCATGCAAGTGTGTCGTCTCTTTTTTCATTTTTTTTTTTTAATTATCTTTCGCTGAAAATTGGTCGATGTCAAAAAGGGTAAAGTAATGCCCGATGCTCTATCCTTTTCATTGTTGGGCTGCGATAACAAAGTACAGTGGTGTTGATGTCGCTTGTCATGAAAGAAAAGTGACGGAAGTGTGTATCGCGGTTTCACTGTTGTTGCAAATGCATTTCTGTCATTAAGAGAAATTATTTATTAAATCTATACTGTAAAGTGTGAATGCTTTGTGACTCAAAGTGATGTAACGGATTGTCCTATTCATTTTTGAATAAAAAAAAAGAATATAAATTAATTAAATATTATGTGTAGAATATAATACAAATGTAACATTACATATCAATTCAGTATATTGTATCTAAAAATACATAATTATTGATTATCGAAAAGGAATGAAATTAATTAATAAAAAAAATTAATTTAAATTTTATCAAATACGTTTCATATTTCATTCTTATTATCTCATTTTTTGCGATTGATTAAAAATATTACGTTACATTAAATTTAGTTTTAATATTACAAACGAAATGAATTCGCAATCACAAATATTCCGCACTTTAAGAAATAATCGGAAATTATCAATGCTAAAAAAAAAAATACATCGCGCTTTTGCCTAACAAGCTTGGAAAAAATTGCTCTATTTTTTTCTTTTTCTTTTTTATTCGTACATAATTTCTGATCTTGGTAAAAATTTAATGCATTTTTTTTAATTATTATTAAATAATCATATTAACTCTGTTTATAGTAACTGAGAAGTAAAACTATTTGGATTTCAATCTAAATATGACGCTTTGTCCGTAGCTACTGTACACAAAAGATCTGCAAAATCTGAATCCATTTACAAACCAATAACAATAACAATAAATAAAATAAAAATAGGATAGTAAATGGATTATGCTATTTTAACTAATAATAATCTATTAATACTACTAGACAATGACTGAATAAGTATTTACGTAAATTTGCATATTATTTTTGTTAGAAAAGTGCTTCAACTTATAATAAAACTCAAGTTCCATTCTTGTTTATTTCCTAGTACTTTAATGTACTCTAATGTAGTACTTTAATTATAACGTAATGAGAATACAGTAATACTAGACAGTATAATTGAATGGGTTTAAGAAAAATGCATATATTTTTACTAGGGTAGCTTCATTTATACTCTCACATTGTTATATAATCTCCACTTTCTTTCTATCTCCTGTATATGGTGGCTTGATTACAATTATATAACGGTCCCACTGTACTTTTTTCTATCAAAAATACGGCTGAACGGACGAAAATTCAAAAATTTCGAGAAATCGAACGGATAGAGAAGAATATCGATACACTTTATCGATACACGCGATACTCTCAGAAAGTCTTTTATGTAGGCTAAGGATGTCGCCCGCGAAGAACAAAAGACTCGAAGTGCACGCATGTTCCCCTCAACCGCACATTGTTCCCTTTTCCTTTTCAACCTTTGTTTTCTTCCTATCTCGTTTCTCCTATACCCCTGAAAGCGTAGTTCCTTTTCTCTTACTCTTAATCTCACAAGTTTTCTCTCTCTCTCTCTCTTTCTCTCTTTCTTTCTCTCTCTTCTTTCATGTTTATCATCACCCTTCCTTTCTTAGTTTTGCGTCAAAAGAAGCTTTTGCTGCGCTGCTTTTCGCCAATCTACGTCGAGTATGTACATCGCCGGTCTTTTTCCTTGATAGTAATAGTCCCTTTACGTGCTTCACACTATTGAACACGTATTAAGTTTTAATGCCGATTTATATCACGAATGTATTTATACATACGATGTCATCGCGCGCGAAGGCAAATTAAGATGGAGCAATAATATTGGCCAATTGTTGCGCAGTGTTAGAATTATATGATAGTTGTGCTAGGAGTACGATGAACCTTTGTCATTTAATAATATCTGTCATGCAAATATTACACCTGTGGATTGTTAATTAAACTTGTCTAAATGTCACGATACTAAAATGATGATACATATGATATTATACAAAACAATTTTTTTCTGACTTATATATAATCTATAATAATACATTCTTGCTTTATGCATTTATCTAATCAGTTTACATTTTAGTTTTATGAATAAAAGATGCGTGATATCGTCTCCTACATAATTATCATACAGATTTATTTCGACATCTTTTTCCTTACCTCTGAATTTTTCCGATTATTTCCTGATCTTCTTATAATATAATTACTTTCTTTTATTATTACTTGATTTTCTCCCAACAATCGTATAGTTCTCGTCCCATGTTTGTCGCTTTTGTGTTCGTCCATATTTTACATCTCCTGTATGATGTTCAGCCGTTTCTGTAGTGTGTAGTGAGTAGTACACGAGGCAAAATTCTTGTTAACATCACCAAAACACCACTGTTCTATTTCTCTCTTTCTAGCAGCCTATCGCAGCTATCCAGGTGCAAAGAACTAGTTGCAATACACCAATCACCTGTTCGGTACTTAGGTCATAATAATTACAAATACTTTTGCAGCTATGTGCACGTTCCATTTCCTTCCGATATAAAAAAAAATACTGTTAAATATTTGTTTTTGTATTATTGGTACATTGATCCAATTTCATTTATCCAAGTGAACATACACATTAATACATTAAGCATTTTAAATTGGCCAATATAACTAGATAATCATATAAGTACGAAATGATTATAAAATTTCATATAAAATTATACAATTTCAAGTCTTATTATATAATTTTTAATGAATTTATTAATGCAACGTTAATATACCATGTATTGTTTATATGTGCATTGTTAATGGAGGAATTTTTGGATCCAATTGGATTGAAATGAAGAAAAAATGAGGAATTGGAAATGGAACCTGATCACGTTCTTGTAAATAAGATGTAGTTGAGAAAAAATATCTCTTACGAATGACACGTACACCACCCTGCTGACAAGCTGTGCTGCACGAAACCCGGCTATCAACCCCGCTGCTGTTTTTGCTGCCCCACACAAAAACGCTACACTAAGAGTTCCCGAAAAAAAAAAAGAAAACAAAAAAAAAAAAAAAAGAACCAGTAGAAGGAAGGAACAGATACGACGGGTTTGTTGGGAGGTGTGTGGGCCAGGCGATAAAATGTCTTTGTCCACTTCCGTTGTCAAATCTGTCTCTTAATTTTCGCAATCGCGCGCGATCGCGATAACGTTAGCATCAAGCACGAGAAGATTGTGTAATTTTCGCAGTCACGGAATGACATGAAGAATTGTTAGCGACGTACTCGCTCTTTCGATTCATTCAATTAAGCAGGATCTAAATTAGAAGATCGTTCCTCCGTCGTTGTCCTTCAACCGATTTTAACCTGGAAATATGTCTCTTTTGTTGTCGTTTATATTATAGCATTATTATTTCAATTGAAAGGAGAATTATTCGTATCCTTGAAAATTGGGTCGGAGGCTAACGATTTGACTAACGAGTTCACTCCGGTTAATGAACGAATAATTGGTTGGATCAGGATTATTTGCAAACGTGTTTAGTGCAAAGTGCAACTGGACGACGACCGTTCCGAAGTCAGTTACGTATTTGTAAACAGCGCGGGGTGGACATACCCCGTTTCCTGCAGACTCAATCATCGTGTTTTCAATTCGTGAACTTGTCTCGGGGACACGATCGTATTCATTATCTGGGGGAAAAACAGTCCGAAAAGTAACGGCTAGAGAAAAATAAAAGCTGGAGTAAAAGAGAGAGAAAGAGCGAGAAAGACTTTCAGCGACGTCGCGCGGAAGATCTGCAGCCACACCCGGACACAATGGAGGAAAAGTCTCACATGGATGATTGCGGCAGACCAGCTTGTTGGCAGGGAAGTCTCATTCTCTAAAAGTGGTTTTCAATTTCCCAAGGGTGCATACCGCGTACCGACAGAATCACCTCCGTCCGAATTTGCCTCAGGGGTTACGGACCGACGTGAATCTTTTAGAAAACGAAACACGACCACGATACGGGGGGGAATGTTTGTTTTACCAGTTCGCTCAGTTTTATTCCCTTTTTCAGATGGCCCATCGATGGTTCGACGTCTCGTGAGAAAATTTAAACTGCAGATTTTGTTTCTAGTTTTTAAATTCGATAAAGTTTCCACATATCCTGTGATTTTAACCTACCGGAACTGACGCCAAAATATAGGCTTTCTACAATAAGCCATCTAAGTTTTAAATCTTACGCCATGAGAAATTGATCAACATTGATCGAATGTGAGAAAAATAATCGACTGTGATTGGTTAATTTTTTAGTTTAAGATTTAAATCTTAGGCAATGTGGCTTATTATAGATACAACAGTTACTGACACTACATTATGAGTTTAATATATGTTAATTAAAAGGCACTATTAATTAATTTTAAGGGGATAAAATAACAAAAATGAATGATTTAATAAGAAATCCATATTTTTAGACATAATATCAAGAAAATTATTTGAATTTTTTGACAAAGATTTGTAATATAAATGGGTTTTATACAATCAGTTCCGAAAGATTAAAGTAATTAACCTTTAAGAAATTAGTAATTCTGAAATTTAAAAAAAAACATTAGTATTATATGTATAGCTACGGTTTACTTTTGTTTGTTAAAATTCAACAAGATCGTTATCCCAATAATAAATTATATGTTAGCATAGAAAAACTCACAACATATGATAAAAAATGTTTCATTATCTTGATTGATACAAATTGTTTGTATGCTTGATATGTTCTAAAATTCTTTTGAAATATTTTAATAATGTATTATGATGAGTTTCAATTAAATTTTTGTAATCAACTCAACCTCGATTATACTGACGTCGCCAACGAAGGCCATTTTAAACCGCATCGTCGCAACGTGATGCACTCTTCGGAATTGGTATGCCATACCTGAATGTTTATCAAGTGTACCGACACGAAGTTCCTAAGCACGTAAGAGTGCAGATCTATCACTGAAACCGCATACGACACGTGCGAGCTACACAAGCTCGCGCATTCTCGATCTGTACAAAAACAAAATCATTGTCGCACATGTAAATATACACTCGCATGCACACTGTCACACATACACATATAAACATACATTATACAGACATATACCAGAAAAACTATCACGACACACTGTTATCCTGTTCCTTAAAGAAGATGCCGACGACAACAGCGAGTTCTTGAATAAGAAGACTTGAACAAGAGAACACCGTACACTTGGATGTTCGAGAGAAATGGTGTAAATTAACTGATAAACTAAACCAATGTCTCTTTCGTAAATTTTTCAGGTATTGTAAAGATAGAAAGACGAGAAGTACGGGTCCTAAAAAAAAAATGACCCTCCTCTTTTGCTTCATTCATACTCTCTTGCACGCATTTCTCTGTAACTTTTTCCACTTCCTTACTATTTATATATATGTTATGTATAATTTTATCTCTTTCTTTCTCTCTCTTTCTCTTTCTCTCTCGATCGCCTTCTCCATTTCGCAAGGGAGGCGCCGAAAGGGAAGAGCAAATGGATGCTGACACAAAGCGGGAGAGAAAAGTGGAGCGAGAAGCCAAAGAGTCATATATCAATCACATATATGTATATATATATGTGTATATATATATATATATATATAT
>Ga0157364_1000672_pt1 | contig 25198 bp, 5 predicted proteins | sample AttsexASBM2_FD_111476 | JGI IMG/M metagenome (GOLD analysis project Ga0157364, IMG submission 111476) | Fungus gardens microbial communities from leaf cutter ant in Ribeirão Preto, State of São Paulo, Brazil - Atta sexdens ASBM2 | ecosystem: Host-associated > Fungi > Mycelium > Unclassified ...
GTTTGAGAGTAGCATATTTTGTTTATTATGTGTACTTTTAGCTAATATATGTACTGCTAATGTATATTTTTAAGATTCTTAATAAATCTATATATATATATATATATATATATATATACTACAAGACACTCTCAAATTGCTTTCGGGAAAATTGCTTTAATGTTTCAAAAAAGTATCAAAAAAGTATCAAAAAAGTAGTTTCAAAAAAAATCCCGATTGGCCATCTAATAGCCGGTGATTTACTAGACAATACTTGACACAAATGTCACTGTCTGTTTCGCTTTGTCTTATTTATAAAAAGAAGATTATCTTAAAAAAAAGATAAAAATTCTTTAACTGAACCCTAAAGTGAATCATTTTATCTTACGAGTTGACTGATGTTGTAAGATAGAATGAAATATTTGTATCACATTCTACGGCCGCGTTTTGATATACACTGTCAGTATTGAAAGCCTATATTAGAGGAAAGTCGCCGATACTAACATATCCTAAAGCGATACCCCCTCATTTCTCAAAAACTAACTGTATTGTACTTTATTAATACTAATAAAAACTAAACATGATCTGTTTTAGTTAATTAAAAAAGTATAAACGCATAATTCGTATATTTGTTTCTGTATAAAATCAGCTAAAAACGAATTCTATGAATGCGAAAATAAAATTCTTACAATTTTCTTTTGCAAATTGTGTAATTTAAATAATAGTGATTATATTATTAATAATATTACGTTTTAAATGCTTGAAATAGGGAAAAACCCTTGAAAAATTATCGTGTTATCTTACAGACATAAAGTAATAACATAAAGTAAATATGCATATAATTCAACAAAAACGTTTTATATCGAAGTGAAAAAATTCTGGCAAATCTTATATACATTCATTTGTAGGTATTTTATATAGATAATTTCTGTGAAAGGAAAAGAATAAGAATATGTGTATTACTACACATTGTGTCAATTTTGTGACCATTTTGTCAGGCGCTTATTTTTGCTTACGAAAAAATTAATTATTGCAAAATTGCAAGTATTATAAAAACTGCTTATATTATCTGATAAAAGACATTTTTTAGTTTATATTTATATAGTTAAAATTTTACTTTTATCTTTTGTTTAAGAAATTATATTGTTGAAAAACTAAGTCGATATCAGTGATTTTCCTTTAATATCCTCTATACATAGCATACCTATAGTATATGTACGTGAACTATAAATTTTCAATATTGGCATTGGATGCGTTCGCATCATTCTATCCTTGTTTTACATCTGTAAAAAATAATAAAGATAGAGTAATGTGGTAACACTGACTGCACATACGATTACACCGAATGCAGTCATGTATTCCGAAATATATGACTTATTTTACTTATTTTACAGCCTCAATCATTTTGCCATAAGTTAAAATAAGGCAATTACCTCAGCGCAGTATTTCTCTCATTGTCAGTCGTAAAATGCTCGCTTCACTCTGTAATATAACAAGTGCTTGGTTTATGTATACATGTTGTTGATCACTACACACTACTACATCAATATCGCACGTAGGTACATGTACGCATAAATTTTTGCACCGAAGATGCACTGTTCGACCGTCATAATATGGCGACAAGAAGCGCGTTGGAAGCTAAGGGACCAGAGGTTTACGGGGTGCATATTACCGATGCAGAGGATGTCGTCGGGACGCGCGCGTGTCCCAAGCTCATTTCCATAACGGGTTAGGTACATATTACCGTACGTATGTACGTATCTATATGCGCGCTCGAGTTACGAATAGATGCATCACTCGGCGAATGCATCTTGCGAGAGTTACCTACCATTCGACGCGGTTTGGCCTCGCATGACTCAACGGAAGCCTCTCGAAATCTAATGATACGTTGCGCATTAATTTCCAGAGAATCGTTGGTCATTATGAGGCAGCGAAATATGATGACGTTATGTGAAGGCTATATTACAGATTTGACAAAAGCCGCGGCTCGCAGGAAATTCACGGTATATTAATTCTTCGTGAATAAACGGATTTTTATTATGGTTACCGAACCATTCATTTCGTTGCGAAAATGATTTTTGAACACATGAAATTTAATTCTTTTAAATGATTGAGGTCCATTTAATAAATAAACGTAAAATTATATTGTTGGAAAAATATAAACTTCTGTAATATTCTGATAGAAAATCGATATTTATTGTGTAATTGCTTTTATGTAATATGAATAATACTAAAAAAATATTATCTGATATTTTAATTCAGATATATTGTGAATTATTGTCGGACGCACAGGCATGTCCCGATAAAAGTTACGATACAATCTCGTCAATCTCGTCATGAATCTGGCAAAATTGTCGAATTGTCAGTTTGTCAAGTGGATAAATCGTACAGTTAGATAATATCGAATGGACAAATTGGCTAACGTGTTGCACTGGCAATAACAGATTCACTGAAATGTTGGAAAAATTGCCGGGAAAATTGGAAAAAAATCAGCAAAATTGAAAATGAAATACAGGAAAGAGCCAGAGAAAATATCGAGGGTTCTACATGAATAGCGCACATAAAACATAATAGTGCGTAACAAAACATAATAGTCGAATTTCTCTCGTACTAATAAAATGTAAAACGTCCCAGCAGAACTCTCGGGGCGTTCCGCGGTCGGGGAAGCGGCGACAAAGTATGCTTATCAACCTTTAATAAAACGACCGTGTTGCATAATTCACACACTAATTTATGCGGCAACTACTCTCCGCACCGTTAGTGGAAGCCCTGTGTTCCGCACCGGCGAGCATCGTCCGGTTCAATCGCCCGACGGGATCGCGGACCGGAGTACTTTCCAATTCGGCGATTATTTGGACGGGTCTGGGTCAAAGGTTTCGTTGTTTGCTTGCCCGTTTAGCTCGCCGGAGCCTTCGTAATCGCGTGTTTGCTGAGGGAGCCGGCGGACATGTAACTCCGGACACCTCCTGATTGGCAAACATGCATATTTTATCCGCGACGGCTCTCGCGTTCAGATAACGCATGTTGCCCGTATCAATTATTCGTTCTCCCCCTCCCCTTTCCTCTTTCGTGTTCAACTCTTCTGTCCTTCCCCTCTGAAATTCAACGCGGTTTTCTCTCTCTCTAATGGAGACGAGGTTTTAATTGAAATGTAATCCCAATTAAAACGAATCCGCAATCCTCGACGCATGAGTGCGTGTAATCATGTTAGCGAAATGAAATGTCCACTCGAGCACGAGTATGCAACCGTCGTGGAGAGAACGAGCAGTTTTGCGAACGGTAATCGGGCCGTCGTGTCGCGTCGTCTTCCTCATGCATGTGAGTACAAGTATTTTCCCCCTCCCCCATAAACATTGAATGTATTGTTGAATGTACATTCTATAATTTATGATGCCCGATTGCTTCGAATTCTATAAGCAACCGATTCTTTAACGAAGCTTGCCCGCGTTGCACGCTATAAATAAAAACATATAAAATTAAAATCATGACAAAAATAGTAGATAAAAAATTATTGTTGCCGAATTATCCGCGAAATGAAAATGTTTGTTAACGAAGATTTTCTTTTTGCGAACATGGAAAGTAATTAATAAAGTAAATTAATAGGAATAAATTATGAAAGTTAATAACGGAAGCAACGAAGTGTTAAAATATTTTAGATACCTATAAATATATATATATAGATATTTATTTATTATTGGATAAACAATTAATTAGTTAAATATAAGCTTTCTTTTTTGTTTCATGAAATCAACTATTATAATCGGAATTTAGAGATTTGAATAATAATATTGTCATTTTGCAACACGAAAAAAATGTGAATTATTTCCAACATTTATTTTTGCTTGTTGAACGTGAATCCGTTGATAAAATTTGGTTGTCACAATTTTATTATCTGACTCGTGGAAAAATATTTAGTATAGAAAAATATGTCGAAAATGATTATTCACATTTATGTTACAAAAAAAGATCATTTTGATAGTATAATTAATACACATTGTTACTCACTTTCTCAATATATTTATTCAGTTTCTTTATCCATAACGACTTATCGTTTTATGCATTTCAAATATACAGTCTTATATCTGACATGACTCGCATTGTCACGTATATACAATAATTTTCTCAAAATATTACGTAACAATTTCACGCGCGCCCTTAATCCCGAAATATATTCCCTTCTTTTTCTAAACATAGACGTTATATTATAGGATTTACGTTTCATCGATGTACTACGCGATACCTTGATCGAGGCTGTGCGTATTCATCAGCCGCAAGTTCCAATCCATATCTCAATCCGTACACAGTAGAAAAAGACTATTTATTTGTATAATGTATATTGCAACATATGTTCCAGTAAATATCGATTCCAGATGTTCGAGAAGCTTAAATAACTCTATGAACTCAATTAAATACATATTGTCGAGCAGTTTTATTCGCAGGTAAATGTTTAACAAAGTGAACCTAATTTTCATGCAGGATGGAAAGTGCGAAACGCGATGCTGACAACTCGTTAACAAATTGCGTATTAACGATGAGGTTTTATTCACTAATTTACTTGCTATCATTTAATACTATTGCCTTATTTAAGTTATCTTTGTATTTTAAACGTGCCGTTGCTCTTTCCAGCACCTTCGCGAATACTTTCTATTTCACAGGCATCTGACAACTACTTTCGGATTTCCTGATCCAATCGTACGATGTGATAATCGAAACGAAGTTAATACCATATTTTTTATACACTTAAGTGTATACAATGTATTCTCTGAAATGTAGTATAACGAGAAGATATTCTCTCTATATAATTTATGATAGTCGAATAAAATATTATTAAAAAATTGCATAATGTTATGTAAAAAAAACTTCTGTAAATTTTAAAGTACATGCTGTTATCAATAATTTCTTACATTTTTTTTTATCAGTTGTTTCCTCATGTTGCAATTGACAGTTATTGAATAAATTGGAATAAAAGAGAATTGAGAATTTGCAAAAAAGCAGGAGTTTTTACAAGATGACTATTTCTGAAAAATTGATAACAAATAAATTGTAAATTTAAAGATCATATATTTGATTTTTTTTATATAAAACGATAATTATAAAATAAATATATATTTTATATATATATATATATATATATATATATATATATAAAGCATATAAATTATCATCATAATAATAACTTGAATTGAAATTTTAGCATTAAATTATTTTCTAATGCAATATAGGAAAAGACATATGAATTAATTATTCATAAAATCTTAAATTTAAAGTTAAAATTAGAAGAATATGCCTAATTAAAATTAATAATTAAATCGTAATCTTTTGTGTTAAGATTATATTATCGTTCTCTATGCTATCACAGATGATTGGAGAAATATTCTAATAGACTACCTATATAAGATGCATTGAATTTCCGATGCATAATGCAAAAATTGTGCGATGACAGGGAATGAAGTATAATGATTTTTCTGCATATTACAAATTATAGAAGTACGCTTCTTATGATCAAGTAGGCTATAAATTGGATATAGTTAAATATCTGGAGAAATCGTCCGAATCGTTGCAATAAAACAGAAAACTGTCTCGTGCAAATCTCTTACCGCGATAAACTTCGTTTATGTATTGAATTTAAAAGCCATTTGTGAGCAAGGATTTAAACTGTAACAGGTTCTTATCTATTCGCTTAAGAAGCAGCTTGTCCAAGCAAACTGATTCTTAACACTGCGAATAGTACGAATATTTCTTATTAGGAACATCTAAAAATACTACTTTTACTTTATATAAAAAGATTTTGCAGAACCTCGAAGTTATTTGTAACATACAATAGAAATGTAATACATGAAATTATATACAATCTTCACCTTGTTTATATCTAATTTGTAGTGCACAATTCTTAGAGTAATACGTCCATATAATTACATTTTCGAAACATACAAAGAAATTTCATTTAGACAATTTATAAATTTTACATGTGTTGTATATTATTTTTTGTTAAAAAAAATTTTGTTACATTACAAGTAATTATTCGTCTCAAATGTACAATTTTATATATATTGCCTCGCAATATGTAGATATAAGAAGTACTTACAGGGATATGACATAAACAATAAGAAAGAAAAAGCGAAAGAGAAGGATATTTCATAAAATTTCTTTAATTAGATATTAATCTAAATTGAATATAGCGATCGATTTGGAAATCGTCTCATAGGAAATTTTGATATAGTTTAAAATTGGAGGGAATCGAAGGCATTTCATTGTAATATTTTAGCGATTGCAATATGCGAGCGTTTTCAAGTGTTAGCGCTATAGTGTTCTTTCAACATTATTGTTTTTTTTTTAACGACGAGTACGCCTGTATAAATACGAATATTCGGAATATAACTGTGAAGTGAACATTATCTTTTAATGATGGAATAAAGGATAGGAAGCGAGAAACGTGCGGCTGAATATGGGGATTGGATTTATCATTAATCTGCTTTGCCCGGATTTGCTATTTCGTAATCGCGTCAATAACGCACGACGTATTATTTCAGCAATATTCCCAAATTTAATTGCGTTCATGGAGATATTATTTCGCGCTTATCGTGATTACGATATAACCTGGCCTGTATATTCATTTTTACATTATTTCTGATGCAGCGTTCATAACGCCAAAACAAGTTTGCATACCATTTAAAAAAAAAAGAGTTTACTTGTAATTTACAATTATCTGGCCGAGCATTGAAAAACTTACATAACTTTATTTTATCTAATTGTTATCTTAAAGTTACATCCATGATTACTAATTAAGCTTATGTCATATAATTTGTCTAGTGTCGAGCATAACGATTTAAGAATGTTTAGGCGACAATTTAGGCCCACTTTGTTAAATTCGGAAAATCGATAATACGGGACTCTTCAAAACTCACAAATACATGTTTCATTTTGCATTAAAATAAGAAACGATTGACTATCGAAACGATTGACTAGCGAATATAGATATCTCTTTTTGTAATAATGAACCAGCTTACGTGCGAATTTCCGTGTAGGATAAAAGCTTCGTCTCTTCGACAGTTAACTGAGCACTATGATTTTTTCATTTGACCGAAGTCAGAGTTCTTCGGCGAATACAGACCTAACTTCAGTGTCAGTTCTTTGGGTTTCCTAATGTTATTTCTAATGGGGAAAGGACTGAAGTTCATCTTCGGACTCGTAATGGTGTCAATATTTTCGTCGTTTTTGTTCGCATTTTCTATGTTACTGAGACTCAGTGTCGATTTCTTGTAACAGTTCGATCCTTTATTAGTCAAATCTCCATATTCAACAGTTATTCTGCCCGGAGATTCTGGATGCGTAACGGCAGGCTTCCTCGTTTCTTCCGTCAGATTTGGAGACAATCTCGGAGTGTAATGATTTGGACTAGAAGAAAAGTACTCATCTCTGTATTGACGATTGGGTGACAATACACTGTAATCGCGATGCCTCGTCGGTAAATACGAACCGATATTTGTTTCGGATTCCACCATTACATGCGATAACGTGCTTAAAGACTTATCGTAATCTGTACTTCTATGAGAATAATCCTTTGGCGATAAAGTACTGTATTTATGTAGACGACTGTCGCTACAATAATTGTCCAAACATTTTTCTTCATTGCTGATATATTTCGTCGGCGTAATCGCTTCGTTGTTACTTTTGCTGTAGTAAGAACTTCCCGTACTTAAAGAAACCGTCAATCTGTTAGCCTGACTGGCCGCGCATTCGCCACCGATTGGTCTTGGTGATTCCTCATCATATCTCACGCGAAATTCCAAGGATTCCTTCGACAATATCGGACTTTTCAAATGTAGGTCGTAAGGATCGATAGAGAGCCTTGATTTGGGATCTGTGTATTCAAACGTGTGATCGCTTGGTTTATCATAAGTAGTATAAGGACTATTTCTTGGAGATAGCCTATCCGAAATGTCGTAGCTCTTATAAGATTCGTAAGTACTCTTCAATGGTGCAGTATCAAATTGGTTCGTTTTCGGCACGTATCTTGTTGCGGTGGGTACTTCCGGATAAGTTGAAGTGTCCGAAATGTATGAAATAGGGGATAATCGTTTTGGCGGTATTTCTAGACGCCTGTCTAGTTGCATTTGCACAGCCGAGATTTTGTCGAGTTTCTCCAATTCTCTGTAGATGTCTATGTCACTCTTGGGCGACATGCTCTGCTCGTATTTCAGCGTCGCGAATGGAAACTTTTCAGGCTGAGCTACAACTTCGTGCGTAGATTCTATGTCATTCCTGATTTCGATGGAATCATTGGAGGATTTGTAGGAAAATACATTCGTTGAAATGCTGGTAAGATCGAGACCTTCCGTCTCGCTTATGTTCTGGCTTGACGAACCTTTTTCTAAATTGATCATACTTGGTGGAGATTCCTCCTCATAGTTCGCTAATAATTTAGATAGCTCTTCGTTTATCTTGTGATCTATGAGCGCTTCCCGAGTATCCAGGTAGTCGTTCGATATGATCTCGTCTACGTCTAAATGATCAATTTGTTCTGCATCGTCAATAAGAGACAATTTCGTTAATTCTTCATTTATCTTTGCGTCGAATTCCGATATGCTGGTAGCGCTCATATTATCAAAATCCTTGAAATTTATTCGTGCCAATTCCTCATTTATTTCGTGCTCATTTAGGCCCATTTTTTCGAGAATCGGGCTGAATATCTTAGAAATTTCTTCGTTTATCGGACTGATAGTGATCTCCTTGGATATTTCCTCCAGATCTGGCAGACGTTTCTTTGCCTGGCAAGCTAAAATCTTATGCAATATAGCCGAATTTTCTTGAATAATTTTTAACGCCCGATCGCTACTTCTGTGTCCGTTGTCGCCTTTCTTTCGTGGTTTTACCTTTGTCCATACACCTACTTTCGATTCTCTACCGTCGTCTGTGTCGCTATTATTTTTATTGCAAGCTATGCTCTTCAATATACTATCGCTATTCTCATCGATGTTGATTTTAGGATGCACAACGTAAGACTTTCTACTTTCACTTGTTATACTTATGTCTGGAATTTCTAATCGCCGCTTTGAGAAGCCGCTCGCTGAATTGCTGAAAGTATCCTGTCGTCTTGCCTCTAAGTTTTTCATATCCTCCCAGATATCGCTCGATTTCTTCGTTAGCATATTAGTTTCAGGCAATCCATCGCTGAGAGCCTTTGCTTCTAGATGCTTCATATCTTCGAGAATATCGCTACATCTCTTCTTCGCCATGGTCGTATTGAATTCATCTATTGAAGTCGAGGATTTTAAATCAGTACACCTTTTTTCCAGACTGCTTGAGCTCCTCTCAGTCAATCTCGATCGTTCTCTACGTCTATAATTGTAATTCAGATAGTGCTTGTCAAGCTTCTCGTGCGGCAATTGAGGCACCACATCCTTTTCAGAAAGCGGATCGTCCGCATTGTCATCAGCGAAGTCTTCGCTTTTCTGATAGGACTCACCTCCGATCGATTCATAAGAGCTCAAATCGGCTTTGCTCTTCTGTGTATAATTCACCTTTAATTCTGTATTCAACGCAAATTGCGGTCTGACATATAATTCGCTTCTCTCGGAGATTCCTTCATTTTCCTTACTCTCAAGTGACTTTGCTGAAGGCTCTAGTTTTGTCTGATACCCCAAGTACTTGGTCGAATCCTTAGAGTTGATCGATTTCGGATCAGGTGAGGTTTCGATGCTGTCTGTACTGCATCTTCGTTTGCCTACACTATACGGCGAAGGTGTTTTCTGATTAGGATTTGCGATAGGATAAAATGGCGAAGTCGCGCTGCTCAGGTCCATCGGCGAATCTGACACCAGATCCTGATCTCGTTTTCCGTAGTTTGAGGTATATCTTATGGAGTTGGCACTTACTGGTGATTGCAGATCGGAACTGAATGATCTCTCGGAAGACTTAACTTTGCCCGGGCTGCATGAATCGCTAGAACTGCTAATCACCAATTTCGGACTTGTGTCGGATTTATTCCTTAAAGAGTCCGTACTAATTGGAGTCGACGGGCTCGATTTTTCATACGATGTTTTTTTTGTGATCGGCTTCGAATCGTCGAGTGCGATATCCGAATTTATGGAATGGAGAACAAGAGTTTTAGAATCCGAGCTGATGGATGAGCAAGCCGATTTGTCTATTGTGAAGTCACGGGAGTCCGATCTGACTGGCGTCCTTGGACTCACCGTCAGACTAGAAGGCTTCGAATCGGGACCCATCGTTTCTCCTGAGCTGAATGACTTCGTACTTTCTGGAGATTTCGGACTTTTTTTTAAATTGGAATACAATTTTGTCTGTACTATGGGCTCCTTGTCGCTAAAAGCGTCTCTCTTCGAAGCCCTTTCAGGACTCGTCAGATTTTCCGTGCTTATCGCGACGTTATATATTTCGTGCGACAATTTCGTCAGTTTATCATCCATTGTTACCGGGGAAATTGGAATGTGACCTACAACGTATCTTTTGGAATAGAAAGATCGTAATTCTGGAGCGATATCCGGAGCTCTGCTATTCGCAAAATCCGTGTCATTCGAATTATCATCACTTTTTGAATCCAAATAAACGTTACTGGCAAATCTTAAGGAGGATTCAAAGGGCTTGTCATTTGTGTCTAGAAGCGAAAGAAATTTATCATAATTCTTATCTTTAGAGATACTCGTTTGTTCTCTAGAACTATCTCGTATTATATTCGTAGTGGTTTCCATTATATCCATTTTAAGATCTGTACTATCTTTACTGCTAGCTCGGATGATTTCTTTTTTCTCTTCTAAATCTTTCAATCTATCTGTTCTGTGTATCAGGATATCATCCGTCTTCTCAACGATAGATTTAACGCTTAAATAATCGTAACTATTCACGTTCTTTGACAATTTTGGCGCTTCTTCACTCGATGTATAATCCTGCAACTTCGATTCCGTTTCTTTCGTTTGCAATCTCTCAACTGGATAATCATTTATCGGTAGCTCGTCATTGTCACACGTGCTCGATATTTGAGGGACTGTCGTATTATTGTCATCTTCGGCCGAAAGTCTCCGTATTTGATCGGTAATCTTGGCAATCGAGATTTCGGACAGGGATGGAGACTTATCGCGTTCGATTCCGAAAGTTGTATCCATCTGTGGCTCCTCCACGATCATCATCGGCTCGTTTTTAATATACGAACGCGCAGGTGTACTCGTCGAGGTCGACGAACCCTCATAAGCATGCTTTTCATCGTCCGTCGCCATGACGTAAGAGTCGGACACTGACGTGAGTTCCTCGCTATCGACGTCGCTCAAACGGTCCGGCTCGTCGCACAGCTCCGTCGATGTGCTGTCGCTGTCACTATCAGCGGTACCTCGGTTGGGTGACGTTACAGAAGAGGTTTCTGGAGGTGACTGTAAAAATGCTGTGCCAAAAGCGTCTGCATCTGTAACATGCAAAATAGAAAATGTCAATAAATTGATTACACAGTTCTAAAACCGTGATTAATCTGAGAAAACAAAGGTAACAATTGATACCACAGATGATAATCGATAAATGGATGGTAATTCTAAAAATATATTATATCTATTGTAATTTATATACATTAATCTTGAATCGGAGGGATTATTCGCGCGCGTGATAGAAAGACGACTTGACTCGAGAAGATACAGAACCGGATGTTGAACCCTATTTGCCACACCTGCGTCAATACACGTACTTGCTGATATCGAACGTGGAGCAAGTGGTCTTTTGTATTCTGAAGCATTGGAGGTTCAGCAATTGATAAGCATTACCATCGCGAATCTTACCATCAGATGGAAATTCCATCTTATTCTCTGCCGGTACGTTTACCATGAACAGATCAATACGATGTTATATGTCCGACACAAAGTTTTCAATGTAGATTTTGTAATACATATATAATTTTATTTTTGTTTTCAATAACGATTATTTATATATAAAAATATGTACAAAACATAAAAATATTTAAAAAATCGGTAATTCTTAATTATAACACATTTTTGTTATCAATGTATTGCATTTATAATTTTGTGCACATATATAAAATATAAATATAAAATACATAATATAAAATATAAAATATAAAATACATAATATAATAATATATAGAAATATATAATGTATATTTCTAATATTTTTTTTATTTACATTTTATATCTTAATCATTTTTATATTTTATTGTTATTTATATCTTTATTGTTATATAATATCTTGTACTTTATCTCATATTTTATACTTTTGTACATATTCAGAAATAACTTACATATTCCATACATATTATTCCTGTTATACAATAGAAATAGAAAACTTTTAAACATCTGCATAATATTTTTGAATGTATATTTGTAAAGATTGCTCTTTATCAAATTATTTTTTTTTCTACAATTAAATGCACTTACCACCAGCGTCTCCGGCTCTTTGCTTCGGCCTTTTCGCGTCTTTCCAGTGAAGTGTGACACCTTGCCTATCCCTACGACTTTTCGGACTATGAAGGACTGCCGGTCGTAATTTCGATGTGGCAGTAGCAGACGGCAAACTCAATGGTCGATTCTTTCCACTTACGAGGGCATTTTTACCCACTAACAGATGATTCATGGCTGTGGAAGTGGGCGGAGGTACCATGGTCTGACGCGCACACGCGGCTAGAATATAAGAAATCGGTTAGAGAATAAGAATAGTGCCTATATATATATTTTACTGTTAGACGTTCCATCCTATTAAGGTGGATTGATAAATAACTCTAATACAGATATACACGCGACCTTTGATGTAAATATTAAAAATATAATGGAAAAAGAATCTTTTGCTATATAAAATACAATCTTTGTCATCGTTTTGCTATTTTTCCTTAAAAATATTAGTTAATAAAAACATATTGTTACGTTATAATATAATAAAAGGCTTAGATCTTCTTTTTACGTATTTTTACAAAACGTTTATATTATTACAAAATAATAATTAAAATATTTAACAGTTAGGTTTATCGCTAAAATTGACAAATTATATAATAACAGAATATTGTTAATTTATATTATTTTTATTATTATTAAATACCTTGTTCTTATTAGATTTGTAAATTCCTAATATATTGATTTTTAAATTTATTTTTTAATTTAGTTTTGGAAAGTTATTTCCTTTTGTATAAAAATGTCACGGTTTCGAGTTTATTGGCGCATACCTACTTGGATATCATACAGATTTCATTCATCTATCAAGAAGATGTATGAAGTGGCTATTTCAAATTGAAGTATATCACGCAAAGACGTAATTCTTGATTTTTACGTGATAGGTCACAATACTTCGAAAAGTCACGATCGTTATCGTATATATTCTCGTTTGTACCGAAATATGACGATAGTGTCCAATTGTAAACACAAACGTGAGTTTAGTTTCATTCATGAATATAAAATGAGCTAGTTTACGATGACAAGCAGAAAACGATAAGTATTATTACTAATGTATTGCTGCTCGTAAAGCTTTTATAACATGTGCTATCAAACTTATACACATTTTTCAATTGTAAAGGTTTTTGCAATATAATGTGCATATATATTCGATATAGATAAATTTATATCTTATAATAGCGATTTGATCTTTCCGTTTCCCATTTCAATCCAACTTATTCAATGGTGAAATTTATATGATGCGTTTATATTATAAATTAAAATATTCTATACACAAACGATAAAATATTCTTTGAAATTTTGAATTGAATATTATTTTTATTAAAAATTTAATTTTTTCTAGAATTTATATTTTTATATCTATTAGATATTATTTTATATCTATTTTTATATCTATTATTATATCTATTAGAATATAAATTTCTAGAAAAATGCATTAAAAAATGCTGAAATTTTTAGAACTAGGATAATATTTAAATTATAGAACGTATTGTTATACTCATCTGTCATTACCAGAAAGTATTATATGTGCTTGCCGCTGTCGCTCCCGTAGTTTTGCATATTGCTGCTTTAGCGTACTAATATCTAAAGCAAGGCGTTCTCGATCGCTACTAGGTGCCATCGCTTGTAACGCTCCTATTGTTGAAGGTAAACGATCTGAAATGAATCATTTTTTTTAACGAACAGTAGATATTAATATTTTTACGAATAGTAAATATTATTTTTAACAAATAGTTAATATGATATTTTGAACTTTCATGCTTCTTTCGCAAAACAAATTTTGCCATAATTAAAAATAATAATTGTATTTAATATACATAATGATATTTATAAAGCATCAAAAGTTTGATTTGTTGTCTTTGAAAATACAAATATGTCAAATATTCATTCGTCAAATTAATTAAAAAATCCATTTTAAATCGGTTGTAAAAAATAATATATTATAAAATAGGGTAACTTTGACCCAAATTTTATATAATAACATGTTTAGACAGCCTGCATGTCTAGAATCAGGATACACAGACCTTTTAAACATCTTATTCTATTTTACGTTATTTTATAATAATATTACATTATAATTATACAAGTTGATATATTGATATTCGAAATTGAGTTTGATTTGTAAGGCAACATTATGCCATTTACATCTTTATATAAAATATTAGCATAAAATCAATCGTTCGAATGTTTTATCTTGTTTTATCATGTTTTTTTTTAACATTATTGAGATATTCATAAAATTCATTAAAAAAAAAGGATAATAACCTTTTTTTATACGTTGAGCCATACTGAACATAGCAGCCGCTACAGCTAATCTCTCATCCTCTTCTGTCTCGCTGTCATCATCATCACTCAACTTGCGCGCCCACGGGGTGATGTTATATCGATGCTTCTCTCTTAAGCTCGTCACACCATGTAAGGGTCCCATGCTAACAATGTTCTGTCAAAATAATTCGCAAATAAATTATTTGTGATATCAGACATATGTAATATTTGTAATAGATTACATAAGCATAAAAGCAAAAAGATTTATCATGCAGAATCTTTTAGCTGAATCTTTTAGCTTATATTTTCATTACGCTCTGTATAGTGATTGTACTCAACCTTAATGAGATTGTTTGTATCAGTGAATTCTAGCATTTCTCTCGTAAGAACTCCCATTATACTATAAAATTCGTCCGCTGATGTTACGGTCATTATGCGACTATAAACAATTAGATATTTTATTTGTTATATGTAATAGTCAAAGAAATAATAAATTCATAGTTTCATTACGTAAAAAAAATGTTAGTAAATTTAATTTGATTTAAAACTTACTCTGAAAGGCCTTCCCAGATAGCGAGTGCCGTTCTAAGGAGTACTTCATCACCTTCGAGAAATATCAGATCCCAGACACGAAGCACTGCTTCCTGCGGTAAACAGTGGCAGAAAAGTGTAAGGAACCATTGCATGGTGAACACATTCGTAAGCGGCGGTTCGTAGCTACTTCCTGAAAAATGACGTACTATTACTTATCATAATAATCTACAATCAAGAAAAATGAGAGTAAATGAAAGTAAATTAAGTTCAGTTGTTTAGAATTATCGTTACTATGATAAATAAAAAAGTATCATTCATTAATTTCAGTTTAAAGAATTCTTTGTATGTATAAATGTTTTACTTAAATTATATTTCTATAAAATAGAATCGATACCTTTGAACAAATCTTGAGAGCTTGAAAATATTTATATTTACAAATAAAAGAATTAAATATTTATTTCAATACCACATGCAAACATAAATTTTTTAAGAGGATAAAATTATTTGAAATGTCGATACTAGGTACTCGTTCAGCAAAACTGTATATATACGTCTCAATTTCCAGCTGTGCCATCGTAATATCCCATCGCCAACCGCGTCTCTGTATTTCTTACGCTTATTCCTTCAAGTTTTTATTTCATCAATCCTACTTACCCGTTGCTTTATCCTTCGCATCGCTCTGGAGCGCCTCGAGGTGTTTGGACAATTTCGGCAACCTCGAACGCAAAAGGTCCCGAAATACCGCCATATCCACAGAGAGGCCTCGCAAATTATCGGCGAAATAGCCCTCTGGTAGAACACCTTCTATTAAATATATCATCACCTTTACAGCCGAGGATTCCGCGCGGTCCATTACTTGCAAAACGAGAGCGGCCAGAACATTCAAACCCTGACAGTAGCCTACGGACTTGTTCCAGCGAGCGAAACCGAGTAATACTCGACGAAGCACCGCTTGGTTGTCCCGACCAGCAGCACCGCAAAACAGGCTGCAGCCTGTTCTGTGCAGATCCTGCGAATTGTAACGATTTTTATGTTGTTGAATTAGTTGTAAATTGCTAACTTTCGAGCCTTGTCGAATTTGCAGCGTAATTATGCAGACCAGCGTAATTCCAGCTAACTTAATTTTTCATAATTTATCTTAGCTCATTAATTAACGTTCCATGCCGCAAGAATCACCAGAGCACGCTGGATTTTTCGATTGGACAAAATTTGATTTTAAAAAAGAACGATTTCATTTTATCACTCTTTGAAAAAGAAACGTAGTTATAAAATATTTTTTTATGCCATAAGTGGATAATTATGATATGTAATTATGATATGATAATTGTCATACATAATTATGATATATATATATAATATAATATTGATATATTAGATCTTTGTTTTATGATTTTTCTAATTTTTTTAATCATTGAAGTACATGTTATTTAATAAATATTTAACAAGTATATATGTAACAATCAATTAACAAATATAGCAAACAAAAATTCGAAGATCACTAGTGACCTTTGCGATGTGGAATCAAGTCATAAATTGGCCCGGCATGGAACATATTAAATTTTCATAATACATGTAACGCATGAAGATAATTAATACATCAAATTATCATTTAATAACAGTAAACGAGTGAACAAGGATTAAAAAGCGGTAAATGTCAATTTCTGTTGGAAAATTTTCATTAAAACGTAATCTACGTAGGCGAACATTAATTACAAAAGTAATCGGTGATTGTTAGTTATTTGTCGTTATAAGTTGTGATAAACGATCCGAGTATAATTGAGCGTAATTAATAATAATTAGAGTTAGGTCTATAAATTTATGTGAAATTGATATAACTTGACGCGATCAATATAGATCACGTATTAGATTGCAGTTTATTTTTAGAAGGGCTACTTGTTCTAATTATGCATCGTGCTCGCCTTAACTATATTACGTAATAACGTTTAGCTTTCTTCCTATCTTTAGTTTCCTTAGTTTATTCCTCTTAATCAGTAGAAACATTTATGAACTACAGAGTTATGTTTATAGCTTGATGTTTTCGTGCCAAGAATTTTAAAGTATATATCGAAATAAGTGTACTGCCATCTCTCTAAATGCTCCTTTCGGAGTTGTGCATCCAGAGATGGTCTCATTGAATTTACTGGGTCGCTTTATTTCGGAGATAGCTCGACAAACTTGCATGTGTGTGTCGCATGTCAGACGTTATCATCAAGGTATACAAGAAATCACATTGTTTACTGGAGTATTCTAGAGTATTTGAATAACTTTGGATATTCTTTGAATTTTCTTATTAAAAGATATTTTGAAAATAAAAAGATAAAAATAAAACATAAAAACACTATTTAATAATGCAATAATTAATGTTAACGTTTGTTCAAACTCTACGAAAATATTTTCTATACTGTAACACAAAGAAAAAAAACGTAATAGTTACTATTATTGTGCCTTTTTATCTACGTATTACAGTATATATTATAAAATAGCAGCAATTATACAGATGGCAACTATATAAGTTTTATATGTAGAATTAATGTATACAATAATTGAATAAACCATTTTATAGTTATTGCAACTATAAAATTATTTATTTAACTACATACATTAATTCAACATGTAGTGTAAAACTTATCATTTATATACTTATTATCATTGTTATCTCTGATTGCAGATGCAATCATTTACGTTGAGTTAAGCGGCAAATAGCGCTAAACAATTAGACACTTACCTTCACGATTTGTATGCCGAGTTCTTCGTCATCAGGATTACTCCACTCGTTGAAACAAATCTTCTCAGCCTGCTTCCAATCTACGCCGCGTTGATCCAGATGACGTTCCGCCAACGTTAGCCACAACTGCAGAAGAATATCAATTCGTTTCTTGTATACTTCAGTTATGAATCCTTTGAATTTTTTATATCTTCCATGCTGTGCACTTTCATGAATAATTGATTATCCAAAAGCAAATCATGAGGCACTCACTCTTTTTCGAAATTCCGGTGGTATCCCTCCTTGTAATTTGGCAACCATTTTCATCGCGTCTAGCCATTGTATAAAACCACTTTCTCCCGGTTGCGGAGTCAAACTGAACCTCATTTTTGTATCTTCGACTGAAATTTAGAGAAAAATTCATAAAACATTTTACTATAAAATAATTTACTTTCAGAAAAAAAACACACTTAGCTAATAAGATAGCACTTCATAAACTGCAATTCTCTTACAGTTTATGAAATTCTTATTAGTTAAGTACGTCAGTATGTCAATTATGATATACATACATAAATCACAGAGAAAACATTATATTGATTTATAACGAGTATACGATTTATAAAAAGTAAATATTTATTTAAATCAAATCAATAATCAAGAAAGCTTGATTGACATAAATGCATGAATACTCTAGTGTTTGATTTGAAATGATAATTTGTATATTTTACTCGAAGTTGCGATAACTGTCCTGTTCGATTCGATACAAGTGACTGAGAAAGTCGCGAAGTAAAACTCGATCGCCTTTAACATTTAATAGAAGGGTCGTTACATGATCGTTTCTATGACAACGTCACTGAAGAATTGTTAGTTTGAGTAGAAATAATTCTACAAAAATTCTTAGGGTAGTAAATGACACGCATCCACGCGTTTATATCGCATGTTAACCTGCTCATATTAATGAAGCGTACATTGAAAACATTTAATTTCCATATAAATGAATCGGTGCAATAGCAATATTGTCTTGTCATCTCACAGTGTCATCTCACAGTGTCTACGAATGAACGAATGTAAATTGATGATGATGGAATTCTATTAATGGCTGAATAAACTACGCTAGTCGCACGCGGTGATGTGTGAAATCGATATTATTCCTGCTTTTATAACAATCTGTATTTTGTCTTGTAATGTTGTTGCACGTGTCGAACGTGTTTAGAACTCTCACACGTATATTACATTTTATATGGTTTATTGTTTTGCTGTTTTTTTTCTGAAATTTGGACGAAGTAACAAACAAAATGTTGTACGCTACTGGAGTAAAATAAACTAGCGCTTTTCTACATTAAATTAATTTAAAAATTGCTCTTAATATTTGTGCGACAAGTCTTATTTAATGTAACGCCACTTGCAATTCATAGTCTGAACTGAATTATATATTAATTATACATAAGGACATTAGTCAATACTATATACAGCTACAGCGAATAATACACAATTCTTATCAAATTAACCACAAATTAAACGTGCCATGCATTAAATTTTATAGATATTCTGGTATTGACAAACGTACAGTACATAACTTTAAATGTAAATTGTATCTTGTGTGAAAATTGCAATAAATGCAATTACTATCGCTACTAGTTCAATTCGATATGCTTTATAAACGAATTAACAGATATTTATCCCATTCTATTATATCTTACAATACAAAATCTTAATTTTATATAAATTTGGGAAAAAGTAATATCTATGATTAAACAATTGAGGAGCAGAAATTCAAAATTAGCGTTTTATCTAAAATTTCATTTTTTTAGTTAGAGGTGTAGTGTTCAGTGTTGAAAAACTCATATTATAAGCTACTCTGAGATGTTTAGAGAGCATTTTTTCATCATTAATTTAAGTGCTGAAAAAACATAGACATTTCAAAGTGCATTATGTTTTTTAACTAGAGACAAACAAAATGCATTTGTTTAACATTTTTAGCAATTGTTTAGCAATTTTGTTTAACATTTCACTATTTCCTATTGATTGGCATAATGTTATTTTCTGTAAAGTGCGTAATTTTGTTTGTCTAGTTTTTTTTTCTGAAAATTTGGGACAAAATGTATTTTAAAAATTTGCTCCTCAATTATTGATGAAGATACAACTTTATTATGTTTATATTAATGACAAGAATTTATGCGAAACGTGATGTTACTATCTTTTCATGTTTTATAAAATCTCTCCCCTCCCTCCCCCCAGAAAGAAATTATTTTTCGTTAGATTTCCGTAAAGGCAACATGAAATAAGAATATAAGCTCATTTAATCATTTAATTACTTTACATTTTATTTCATACTTTGAAATAAAAAGGCTTAACTATGTCGTCTTCAGTGGCTGTAAACAAAGCATGTCGGAAATGTATGTAATACTCTTAGCTTGCATTAAGTTAACGTTGCAATACTTAGATGCATCTAAGTCTATGCTCCTCTGCAGCAGTATTTAACAGAATTTAATTTACGAGCATCTAGCTCACACATAGTCTATGTGTACGTGTGGTTTTGCAAGGCTGATTATGTTGTGCGCGTGCAGCATGACAGGACATTAGCATGCGAGATAGATTTACAGAAACTGCCGCTTCACCTTCCAGCTCTTCGTATCTTGGGGCAGAGCCGGTAGCACCGGACGCGAGGTTTTTGAGGGAATTGAAAAATCCGTTCATCCTCCAATTAGAAGCGCCACTCTCTCTTCTTCATCATTTCGCTTTCATCTCTCACGTCTTTTATTATGTCGCGCGTACGCTGCTCTCAACCGTTCTCGTGATTCATGATCGGCTGTTCCTCGGTTTATTCTCGCGGGATTCTTTTTATTCGTACTGGATCGCAATGTTCCTCTCGAATACACGATGTTTTTACTGTGACTCTGAAACGTCGGTCCGTTAACTTAGAATGCTAAGTTCTGAACTCATCTGTGCAAAACTATCATGATCGTATTTTAAAAATTATCATTATCAGTATCATAAAAAATTCAAATTTTATTGATATTAACGTGATTTCATAATATAATATCTCTTATGTCATAGAAAACGATTTGATATAAATATGATTTTGTAATAATGCGAAAACATTATACACATAATACATCATTATATCATGACAGATCTATTAATAAGTAATCTTAACTTTGTTGTTACAATCAAAGTAAATTACTTTCTTTTCTCACCCATGTAGTATCATATAATATTAATGAAGCGTAAGTATGTGTTCTTTGACTTTTATCAAGTAACATTTGATTCACTAGAAATCCAACAAAACATTATTCTTCGTTCTTTCCGTGCCATATGTATAGCTATACCACCTGTTACAAGCATCAAAATGTAGATACTCATGCATTGCAATACATGTATAATATATACATACGTAAATATCTACAGACTGTAAGATTGCTTTTTAAGATGTCATCCTTTGAGGATGTATCGAGTACATATTTATTGATTACATTGCATTAAGATATAATTTAATACATCTTAATTGACGTTTCCGTTGACATAATGCAAAAAAATCCCATTCTAGCTTGTCCACAGTAAAATGTAGATAACCATTGATAAGAATGGCTGATAACAAAATCGATTTTTACTTCAGCGGCTGATGAAACCGATAAAATGCTCGAGCAGTTAATCCGCGACTGGTTACAATAAAATTAAGAAGATACACGCAGCACTTATCGTTTCTCCATTTAATTTGTATTTATCCCTTTCATGCAATTATTCTTTTCAAATCAAGCATCAGATTGATAGGTGCATTTTTGATATTGTCGGATAACATGAGACTAGAATTAATTAAAAAATAACAAGAATTTGCGAGATGAATATTGAATTAAGAAACATTAAATTTTTTTATCATATTCGCAATTTTATTTTCGACAAGAATAATCTGCTTGTGCGTGCAATATATGTGTAAGTGGAAGAACGAGATTCATAGATTACTTAAATCAGTCACAAAATTATCGTGACCGCATAAATTTTATTCATTGCGGTTTCTGCTTCGTTTTAAATATGGTTTTCAAAATAATGGATATTAAAACGATAAATCCAGCAATTAGAATAAAAAAGTGCTAAAGCCGAGTATAAGTGCAATTTGAATTATGATGTTACTAATTATTCTTTATGATTCTAAAAAGCTATTACTAATTATTCTTTATAATTCTAAAAAGCTATTATTAATCGAAGACAATACGAGCGACGAACTCTGAGAAATTTTTAATCTCACCTGCATAATTTGCCTCCGAAAGTCTGAAAAGATGCACTTGATTGACTATGACTTTCTATAATTTATAAATCTCCTGATATTTTTCAATAAAATATTAAGGATTCCATGAATCTTATGAATGATTTATATCAGTCAAAATATAATCCAATATTTTCGTAAAAATATGTAAAACAAATTGGAACTTGAAGAAAAATCGATATATTTTTAAATAAAATAAATCGGCATACTAATTTCAATTAGGTAACACACACATACACTTCATTGCAGTCTGCAATTTGCAGGAAAAAAATGATTTACAAATATTAAAGAATAAATCAAGGTATTAAATTGTGTTTCTTATATTTTTTACATTTTATTAAAGATATTTCAAACATATTTTAAACATTTTAGTATTATAAATCCGAACACGTAGTGTTTTATTTATTGAAAAAGTTTAAAACTAAATCATTTAAATTAAAAACTTAAAAAACAGAGACAAGAATAACACATTTTAATATCTTAAAATTGAACACTTTTTTATGAGTGAACGTAGAAAGAAATTATACTTTCCGGAATAAAATTTAATTCCAATCTATTTAAAATATGTTACGTTTGCTCTCTTTAGCTCTTTTATTACTCTATTTATTTCGTAATTATTTTCTTTTCCTTTGTCTTTTCAAAGCTTCAATATAGGTTGTTTTAGAAATCACGCTAACAATTTCGTTGTTTATACGAAAGGAATGAAGCCAATATACGACGCATATTTTTTTCCATTAAACGCACGCGTTCGCGAAGCAACTGAGATTTAAACGCACTCCACCACCATTCACAGTATACCAATCACAATTTGGATCATTAATGATAGCCGAAACTCATACTTACTCGCGAGGGATGATATTAAACAAACGCAGTACTTTGACACTTCGACGGAATGAGATTAGCGTGTCATCGGATCGTACCATCTTTATGTCGAGACTCGACAGCGCGCTGTCGGGCAATCGTTATCGTCGTCGTTGATTATGCAGCGCGACACATCAATGCACATCGGTATATTATGAAGCACGGATGCACCACAAGCGAACGACCTCGATATGCGTGTCCGTCATGCGACACGATTTTGACGAAACCATTCAGAAACGCGATCGCGCACTTCTTGTAAGTGGAGAAGATCGTCGACACTCTGCTCTTGATTGTCCGGAAATTCCGTGACGTCGGCGTCGCGACGATGACGCTTCGACAGCTGTCCGAAGCACCTGGAGGAGCGTCTTCATACGACGAGTACGCCGAGTCAGCTGAATGATAATGGATAGGGTAACTTGCGCGCGCGCAAAACCCGCAATGTAACGATGGCGAGGGGGTTGCCACGAGGGACGGCTGCCTCCTCGTGGAATCCTGCAGTAGGCACTATCGTCGTTCTTCCACGAGTCGTCGTTTCCAACCCCGTAGTGGCCGTAGTGATTCTACGTGCTGCCACTCCCGTTACAACGCATGCGCTTAGTACGCAGTTTCTCACTTTGCATTGTTCCACCCTTGTATATTTAATCGTTTTAGAAAGAATATGCTCGAAATTGCCGCTCTACAATTGAATTTGAGTGAATTTTCCATATCCTAAAAATTTCTCAAAAAAATCTTTTTCTAAATTTATATAATTGTGAATTATGAGATTATAAAGCGATCCTTTGACATTGTAGAATTACTATTTCAATACTTTTTTTCTACATTCATGTGAGATTGCATAATCATCTCACGCACGAATATTATTATAATATATAAAAATTAGGCAAGTCTTTGGATTAATTAACATTAAATATTAAAATATTGAATTTGATTAAATTCGAATTACCTTTCAAGTGTAAAAGCGTTTGCAAAATACTTTTATAATATCTAAATATTGTAATCTCTCAATCTTTTAGAATGAATTGTCACTTTACAAAGTCACTCTAAAAAGAAATCTCTCTCTCTTGAAGATTAAAAATTGAGCCACTCTTTTTTCAAAACTGGTTTAATTTTTATTCTTTAGAATGAGATTCCAAAGAATTTAGAGACTATATTTTTATCTAATAATAATATTTTTACTAATATTTTTATTAGGAAAATATACTTCTTCTAAATGATTTATTTTTTTGTAGTATTATCGATAATTGATAATTGTAATAATAACAAATGAGAAAGATTCATATGTATATTTTGAATGCCTGCGACTCTTCAAACTCAGTTGAAGAATCTCACTTTAAGTAAAAAAATTAAGTTTTGACTTCTTAAGGATAATAAATATCGGCATACGATATGGAGGGTTATGGGCTGTTAAATTTTTATCACGCTGAATAGTTCATTCGTGAAAGGATTAACGGCTACAAGTCTCGATTAAGTGGAGCAGCGTGACGCGACTTTATCTAATGTATAATTCTGTACGAAGACAGATTATGTTATGTCAAGTGAATATGAAGATTAAATTCTTAATGACTCATGTTAATTATTATAGAAACATTATTAATGTCTTTTGTTATATCAAGTAACGCCAAGTGCATAAAAATGAGCCGCTTGATCGCTTGACGTGTGAACGTCATTGCATATATGTTCATGCCGTTGCCAAATTCGCGCCGCTATCACTAGTTAGTTATATAATAGTCATTTATATAATAAAAGTATTTTTAGACTTTTGATTGCGATTTTATTTCTGAGTAATTTTAATCTAAAATTTGTTGATGTCAAAACTCGAAATAAAGCTAGTGGCTGAACACGAACACATACACAATCGTATCGGTATAATGTTATCGGTATCTTTTTTGCGGATTGCGACCAATCCAAATAAAATGGGTGCAACCGACACGGAGATCTGGAGCTCGAGTCCCGAAAAGGGACTCATTTCATATTTCCAGATTTTTTTCAGTACGTGTGATACATATATGTAAAGTTTTGTTCATTAAGCTACCTTTTATTTCACTCAATTAATATTGTATTAAAATTAATAATATAAGTGAACATTAATGTATATACATATGTATCAATGTACATGTGATAAACAGAAATAGAATGAGAAAGGGAGAGGAGGAAAGAAAGAGAGAGAGAGAGAGGGAGAGGGAGGGAGAGGGAGAGGGA
>Ga0157364_1000673_pt1 | contig 25195 bp, 11 predicted proteins | sample AttsexASBM2_FD_111476 | JGI IMG/M metagenome (GOLD analysis project Ga0157364, IMG submission 111476) | Fungus gardens microbial communities from leaf cutter ant in Ribeirão Preto, State of São Paulo, Brazil - Atta sexdens ASBM2 | ecosystem: Host-associated > Fungi > Mycelium > Unclassified ...
AGTTCTGATCAGTTCGTTAACAGCCTTGGTTGTTGGTTGATCGATCGATCGGTCGATCATTCGTCATGCCTATCGCCGTGCGAATACATTAACTCGTTGTTACACCCTCACGTACGCACACCCGTCGCAGAGACCAAGCCGGGTGAGATTCACCTCAACCAACCTCGACGTTTCTCACGTCGCACGAAAGTGCCGTCCACCAGGGTATGTCGTCGCGGGGCCGTGCAATACGGTAAAATGTTGCCGCCGCTGGCCGATCGAGATCATTCGCTGACAACCAGGTGAAGATGGAAGATGACGCTGACCTCAGGGAACAATTGTTTCTCAACACCGTACGCGAGAATATAGTGAGTAACATCGCAAATAGTCCCCTGAGTGTTGAAAACGCCCGTCCTCGCAGAGCTGCACGGGTCGAGTTTCTCGCGTCATCGTGCGTGCAAAAAAAAAAATCTCCGTAGGCACACAATACTGAGCTCCGAATGTGGTGCTTTATGTGGGAATCCCACGGAGATTCACGCCTTTCTCACTGTCGTCACAATTGATCCCTCTGGAATTTCCACGAAGAATTGAATGTTTAATATTCATTTCTACCTACGTAAATTAACTCCTATCTAGATAGTTCAATTTATTGATCATCTTTCTAGATCTAAAAATTAAATTTAATTAATTTGTTTCCATCAATGTAGATTAACTTTAATCTTGATTTTTAATCTCTATCTTTTTCCCAAGGTTGGGGATCGTAACTAGTTAAAAGTTAAAAAAAAAGTTAAAAAGTTAATAATTTTTAACTCAACTTAGTTAATTTTAAACTTTAATTTATCAACTTTTTTTAAATTAACAATTTTTCTATCTCTCTTAATACTAATATTTTTTTTGTTCTATAAAGTCTTAAATATTAGAAAATTAATTTAGAAACAGTTCAATGATTTCATGATGAGAGATCTATAATAAGAGTTACCGTAGGCAGTTTTTATTGACTTCGGTTTTGTCAATTCCCATTTATATTTGAATCCCACTAATTTTAAGTATCATAAACATTATATTTCAGCGACATAAATATGAAATGAAGATAGCTTAGATGAAAAGCTTTGTTGTAGAACACTATTGTACACCCTCTTATTTTCTATATTTTTACGTATATTTTTTGTAACAAATATTAAGTTGATGTAGTCATAAACATGCATGAGCAGTCATTTAAGAAGTTAAAGAAAGTTAGATAATGGTTAAAGAAAGAGAAATAATGCAAACATATATCCTTCTCTCTCGCCAGATTTTAATAAAAACACCTTACTGATCACCTGGTGTGACTCTTATTATATATAAGTAACTTATATGTGATTATAAAATTAAATTTACCTAATAATCTATATTTGTAAGTGTTATTTAAAGTAATCTCATTTTAAGAAAAATTAGAATTCTGATCTCAAAAATGATTTTTTTCAAAATTAACTTTTTTTTAAACTTAAGTTAATTCAATCTTAACTTTTATTATTAAGTTAATTCTTTATTCACTTCTAACTTTTAACTTAATTTAAAATAACATTAACTTACCTAACCCTGCTGAGTTTTTTCAGACCTAAAAATTAATTGGAATCTCGTTTTTATCAAGCTTAATCTCGATTCAATTTACTCTTTATCCTTTTTGTAATTCTTGAAACTGAAATTCTAGAAAAATAAGTTGTGAACCGAAATTGATCTACATTGCTGGACAATGTCCAAGATTAATTTTAATCTATCAACGTAGTAACTTTAATCTTGATCTAATTACTTTTATCTTCTTTAATTCCAAGAATTAGAAAGAGATAAAGAATAAATTTACCAGAGATTAAAGTTAATCTGTATTAATAGAAATGGATCCAAAAGAAATCAAGAATTCAACTTACACTTTACATCTTTTCTTAATTCTTAAACATAAGAAAAGATAATTAGAAGACTAGAAGTTGAAAATGAAGTTAATCTACATTGGTAGAAATGTACCTAAGATAAAGAATTCAACTTATTCCTGTTTTCTACCATTGTAGTTTAATTTTAATTTCTCAAACTAATTCTTGACCTTTTTTTAATTTTCTAAGAAAGATGAAGAATAGATTGAACCGAGATTAAAGTTAATCTACATTGGCAGAAATAGACATAAATGTTGCATCCGCTTGTAGATTCTATGATCAACTCATTGGTCACAAAATCGCAATTTTCCACATCATTGGCACACAAAACTAAGCTTTAAGTTTAACTGGGATCGTCTATTATGGAATTTAATTTTTAATTTGCAGTCGCTTAAAAATGAACTTGTAATTAACATGAGAACAATTAAACGACAAGATCATCGCCTACTCGATGAATTGAGGTTGCAACTTTGTTTTTAATTATTCAATTGCGAAAACGTGTCTTATCATTCATGATAACGTCAGCTACGACTGTAACCGTCGGAAACTCCGACAATTCCACGCTGTTTGCCGACGTGGATCGACAAACGGGGCCTACTTGTTTATTTATCTTAACGGGACAAATGTCCGTTCGTCCTCGATTAATCGTGGCCGATACGAGATTTAAAACTATTCAAGTTTGCAAGAGCATATATTTACAAGCGAAGATCCTCCCTCTCCCTCAAATTAATTTTATTTTAGCAACAGCTGTGAAATATTGCCAAAGAAAAAGATGATGTTCCTCTCCCTTCCTTCCATAAAATGTTCTCTGTTTGTCTTTCTTTCTCCGCAGTTTTATAAATAAGATGCTCAACGAGCATTCTTTGTTTAGCGCGAGCCATCGTTTGCTTATTAATCTTTCGTCATTTATTTCAGTCTCGGCTGCACTAATATCGCCACTTGTGAATAACGTGGATTTACATCCATATCTAGCAATCTACAGGGTGTCCCACGAGAAGTTGTTGAAACTAATTCAACTGTCATTTTGAAACTGTTTAAGGAAAAGTAAAATATCTTTTAATGGAAGATATTTGACATTTTTATTTATACATAAAATGAAGACGAATATTGTATCATTTAATAAAGATTTATAAAAATATTGCCAATTTTAATGTTATATATTTTTAAAATGTTTTTTTAATATCAAATTTTTTTTAAATTTACAAAATATATATACATATAAGATTAAGAGCAGCAACATTTCAAAAACATGTAATATTAAGATTGACAGTGTTTAGCATTTTTATAAAAATGTTAAAAATATTTTCGATCGTCGCTTTATCTTAAAATAAAACTGTCAAATGTTTCTTATTGAAAAATATATTTTTCTTGTTCCTTACATGTACATTTACAAATAACTTATTAGTTTCAGCAATTTCACATGGGACATCCTATGGGTTAATCCTAATTTCGATTTAATTTAAACTTTTTATGTTTTTTTAAATCTCTTATCTGGAATTTTAAATAAAATATCTGGAAAATCCCGTAAATTCTCACGAAACTTTTTTTAAGATTTCAATAAAACGCATTTTAATTTTTATGATCATTTCTACGAATGTAAATGAACTTTGATCTCGGTTTGATTTATTCTGTCTTTCTAATTTTTAGAAAACGATAAAAAATTGAAACTGCTCATACAGCGCAGAAGTTTGCAACAACATTTCTGTATAATTTACAATGTTAAGTACTATTATATTGCTGTAATGTTGTTAAAATGATCTGATGGATTGTGTATCTTGAAACTAGGTGAAAATTAATAATTATACAAGTGAGCAAAGAATCTTATAAGAATATTTATAATTTTTTTAACAGTATCGTGGCATACCTGTATTTTGAATCAATTGTACTAATGTAATTATTTTCATCTATTTAAATATATTATTTAAATATATTATTTCTATGTCACCTGTTTAAAAAGCGAAATAAGCCACAATACGATTCAATTGCGTTGTAATCATACGAGCCTATTCATTTTAATTTATAATTTTTATTTTCATCTCATTTTACGATATATGTAATCCACTTCCTATGAGATTAAACAATAATTTATATTGATAGAAAAATGGATATTAGACCTAGAGAAAGATAAAAATTAAATCGAGATCAAAGTTAATCTATATTAATAGAAATTGATATTAATCGCAGAAGAATCTGATGGAGAAATTTGACTTTGAATTCACGATTTGAATTCGTGGATGAGAAGGTAATTCACTGGATCTGAGGCGTATATCGAGTTAAATCTCTGGCTTTCCTTCTCGTCCTGCTCTTTCTCGGCGCCCGTAAACTCGAAAACTAGCGGGAATGCGTGAACGGAAGAATTTCAATCGTCGGTGACGTCTGGCACCGAGTACATTCACCCGGCGTTGAATGCATCTTGTAAATCGTTGTCGCGAAGGAAGCCCGGCGAACGTGGACAACGTCTTCGTTTTGCGATTCCTCACGATGCTCCAAGAAACCGGTCGCTTCGCCGAGAATCCTGAACGAAGAAGCCGAAATAATAGAATCGAGATCGGAGATCTTTATTACAGAAGGAAAAGAAATATCAAAGAAATGCTTTATAAAAAGAAGTATAAAAAGAAAAAATGTAAGATGTAAGAACAAAGTCTAAAGCATAGAAGAAATATAAAGTACGAAGTATGAAATATAATAATAAGTGGATAATAATAACAATAATAATGTAAAATATAAACAATAATAAATAGAAAATGGACGAAAACGGAGTGAATAATATATTTAATAATAAAAATCCTTTGCAACGGATATAACTAATGTCCGTTTCTATTAATGTATTTTTTATGTCTATGTGTAATTAATTTTAATGTTAGAGTTTAACTAACTCTTTATCTTTTTCTGTTCTAACAAGAAAACATACTACATTACAAGAGCAATATCAACAAATTCACATTACTAGTTGAAAAATCATGTTTAATAAATATTTTAAATGATCAAATCTTGGGATCCTATGATCAACTGATTTGATTTATACTTTGCCTCGGTGGACTTAAAGTCTTTGGATATCTATTGTCAAAAACAGAATTTAAAAAGATTAAATAAGAATTTAAAAAGGTGAGAAATCTTGCAGTTGAATAATCGGATGGATAAACATTAAAATTATAAAGTAGTTTGCTACGCCTACTTAATAAAAGAAAGAATCCTAAAATATATTCGCATGATCGAAGATGTTCGTGGAACCTCCAATAACTAAAATATAAAATAGAAGTATCGAATATGAGAAAAGAGATGTATAAATAATAAGTATAAATTATGAAAAATGCGTCTTTTTCAAGATCTTAAATAAAAGGAAAGCAACATTTAAAAAAAGAAAAAAGAAAAAAACGTTAGGAAGTAATTAGGGAAATATTAGGAAAAAATTGGGAAAATATTAGACGGAAAAGATTAGACGACTTTCATGACAGTGATTGTCTCAATTATCTATGATTAAAACTTATAAGATGAAATAAAAACTTCTACTTGTTGTTAACTAGATAAAACATGAGTTTACCTAATACTTAGTTTTTTGGTAACATATATTTATCGACTTTTACCTCTTTGGAAAGTATTGTGAAAGCACGTTCCACTTCCTTTTCGCGACCTGCCTGGTAATCCAATTGCTTCGCTTCCGCATTTAGTTGATCAATCCGGAAGCAGCTGTCACGTGCAATGAAAAAGCAAGAAAGAAGATAAAAATTACGAAATGCAGAAGATAAAGTCATGATCAATGTTCAAACTGCGCACAGATTTGTACACGAACGAGATAAAGCGTCCACGAGTTGAAACTTCAAAGAGCAACTTAATATAATCAAATTCCTGATTCCGTCAAGCGCGTCATAAAATGATGTATTATCATCTTATCTTTGTTTAACATTCGGTGAACAACAAGGGATAAAAATGAAATAATATATCATCATTTACGGGGCACAGTTAGTGAGAAAAAAACGAGGGGTATTAGTATGAAATTTATGATTTTTCAGAGATCGAGAAAAAGTTACATCTTTTTCTACATTCCTATCTATTCGATATTTTGTTATTAAATAAAACATCGGACAGGAATAATAGTTTTTTGAATAACAGTTATTTTATCGATATATTTTATTCGATGTTTTAAATAATAGTTATTTTATCATGAAGTTTAATTTTTTTTTTCCTTTACTTCCATGTAAATTAAATACACAGGAAACAGCGACAGAATTAAATTATTGCTCGAAACAAAAGAAAAGAATGCATTCAAGGAAAAGATATTACTTTCACAGAAATATAATAAAAAAAAAATATTAATTAATGATATTAAATATATTAAATATATTAATTTAATATAAACATATCGTTCATTTGCTACAATGACAACTCAAAAGTTGCAAAAAAGCAAAAACCGTATTTAATATTTAATATTTAAAATTAATTGTATTTTAAAATTAATATTACCACACATATAGTTTAATTCCAAACGCTCAAACTTTCTAGAAAATTTTATTTTTTAATTGTGTCGTAGCGAATGAGCGATATATACAGTATATATGTTTATTACAAATATAAATAGATTATGTGATATGTATGTTTACAAACGAATGAAACATAATTACTAAAATGCCAGTAAAATAAGAATATATGTACAGTATAACCCTTAAACATTTATATAAATAATATTGATTCTTACAGAGAAAATGTATTTCTCTATTTCAAGTAATACTTTTCATATTGCAAAATTGTCGATAATTCTATCAAAATTTATATCTACATATTATTTTATTTAATACACAGGAAGGCTCGATTGCAAATATATAAGTGGGTGATAATCATCATTAGCGTACGAATTAAAGTACATATAAGTTTATATTGCTATTCTTCTCCTTTCAATTTTTTTACATGAAGCAAATACTCGTTCGCCACACCTAGTTCTGACTAGGTACATTGGACTCGCAGAAGATTGGTTCTATCTCACTTTCATCCGTCCTATTCTCGGCAAGAGGCCGTTGCCAGCAACGATGCTGAAAATGTCACGCGTACATGGCTATCCATCTGTAATTATACAGACTCCGTTATTGCATCCCAGGCAAATTAGTTGTTGATTTTATATATATATATATATATATATATATATATATATATATATATATATACACACATCATAATAACTATAATGATAACGACGACAAACTCCAAGTACGCGCGAAAATGCATAGAAAAAAAAAGGCATAGATTAACGGTTGAATAAATGAACGAACTAAGCGAGGCGGTGTATCGATTGGGAAGGATTAATAAATGAAACCGAAACGCATAGACGGTCCCAGTTATCATAGTCATCATGGTCAAGCAATTCGATCCGTTGCTTATGCACGAACTGCTCGTTATCGCGTAGTAGCGCCTAAGCGTGGAAGATCTTGGATGAACGCTCCCTTGTTATGTCAGTTTGAAATATAATTTATTAATGAGAGATTATTAGGCTAAATATATTTAATATTATATAATTAGAATAAATATATTTAATATATATATATATATATATATATATATATATATGTTTAACAATATATATTAAATGTATATGATTAACAAAAGAAAAGAAATTTATCGTTATACAATTCAATATAAAAACATGCGAGCTTGATGTAGAAATTAGAAAGCTAATGTTTTTTTATTTCAGGAATTAATATTGTTTGTTTGCAATTGGTTTTAAAAATCACTTGTATACAAGTATTCGATTAATTTTTGAAATTTGTATTATTTACCGATCGATATTTACAAATATTATGTCAGACAAAAGAACAAAAGCAATTGTAATATATATGGCTTCGTTTACCGATGCATTTTCCGTATTTTTTTATGTTGGAGGTATTCTTTTAATCACTGTGGCAATGAATGATGCTCAACGTGATTTACGTAACGTGATGTGACGACATCTCGACAATTGCTAAGCATTCAATTATCATGAGTCATAATTCTAGTATTTGCAAAAATGCTGTTTCATATTTTTGACCTATTTTTTTCATGGTGGTCCCTTATCTCTTCACGACTGCTATCACTTATCACTTAAAGCATTAAAGTAACTTGTATACAATAACTATACAACAGTTTATAAAATAACTGAATTCGCAATTGAAAAGAATATCTTATAATATTTAAAAAGATCTAATATAATTTATATAATTAGTATAAAACCATTGTTAATTTGTATATAATTTATTGGTAATTATTTATATATATAATTATTATAATATATTACGTACATTATATGTATATTAATATACGAGTATATATATATATATATATATATATTAATAATTATACATACACTATTAGAAATATTCTTAAATTTCATTAACAATTTGAACTTAATTTCAAATTCAAGACATTACATTATAAATTTAATGTATTTTTCATAAAAATTTATGAATTTAATGTACTTTTCATAAAATTTTATTAAAAGTACATTAAATTTTGTAAATTTAATGGATACGTTCATTACATTTAAGTAACTACTGCAACTTAATTTTCAAATCATTCATTATTTTTAATTTCGTTCATAATCACGAGCTTCATTTACATGTAAAGGTTACATTTTTAACAATGCAAGTATGTATATATTAATATACTATTAACAAAATTCTTTGCAGATATATCTGCTGCTTTTTTTGCTGCTATATATTTCAAGTTACGCGCTGATCGCGCGTTTTAGACGCCGAGATCGCGAGGACTACCTGTCGGTGGACGAGGATGAGGCCACCGTGTACAGGATCAGTCTTTGGCTGTGCACAGTCGCTCTGGCGATTTCCGTCGGCGCGACCCTCTTACTTCCGGTATCTATCGCTAGTAATGAGGTCCTCATCTTATATCCAAACAGCTACTATGTCAAGTGGCTCAACAGCTCCCTCATCCAAGGTAAAATCTTGAACTGAATAACCTGGAAAAAATACATTTCAAATACGTAAGTCACTCAAGATATATAATTAAAAAATACATACGTAGATATAACGACAGGATTCATAAAGAGATAAGTAAATAGATAGTCTTTTTTTAATTCTGTTACAATCTGAAAACAATCACATCATAATTCGAAATAATATTACAATTATAAAAAATTAATATTAAGATATATATATATATATATATATATATATATATATATATATATAAAAGATGAAAGATTAAAGAATTGATTAGCTTTAAAAGATTAAAGCATTAGTAAAAGAAAAGAAGAACAGAACAAGATATGAACGATGAATTCGTCTGATATAATTGAGGATTGAATTATTCAGACGAATTCATTGTTCATATCTTGTCCTCCTCAGTTTATATCTTTACAGTAAATTTGTAGTTTACATTTCGTAAATGTTATATCATAACAAAATTAATTTCTATTGATAGGTCTATGGAATCATGTGTTCCTATTCTCGAACTTGTCGCTTTTCGTGTTTCTGCCTTTCGCCTATCTCTTCACGGAATCGGAGGGTTTCGAAGGCCATAAAAAGGTGAGATAAAATTCTGAAAAATTCTTGATAACAAGTTCCTAAATCTTTTTTTATGATCATTCTGCAATCATAGGGTGTGATGGCGAGAGTATATGAAACAGTGACAGTTCTCTGTCTCTTGGGTACTCTCGTATTAGGAATGACCTATGTCTTGTCGGCCCTGTTGGATTATCAAAACTCAAGTTTACACACATTGCTCAGTAAGTAATACATATCATGTCATAGAATGTCATATTTTTTACAATTTAGATATATTCGTATACATTTACGATATTCATCGCGATTTTATCAGCATAGTTACATAAATTCTACTAAGTGAGACTACTATAATCTACTTTACAGATTTATGGAGTTATTATTTGCCTTTTCTATATTCCTGCGTCTCGTTCGTCGGCGTAGTAATGTTATTACGTAAGTAACGTACATTTTCGCACAATTCTACTATTTACGCAGAGAAAAAAATCAAATTTGTAACAATTTTCCTGAGAATTTATTCTAACTGGTGAATTATTCATTCCTCAGTATGCACTCCAGTGGGATTCGTACGACTGTTCGATGTGGCGGGGTCGTTTCTTGTTAAACCCCAATTTCTAAAGAACTTAGATGAGGAGTTCTTCGCGTATAGATTAGAGGAGGACTGCATCCGCAGAAGGTATCATCTCTTTCTTTCTTTTGCTTATATTTTTATGTACATTGAATCACACATTGTCTAATGTTTATATACGTATATATACAATTCAGCTTATATTCAGATTACAGCACGTAAAAGTTACGGGGAAGTCATACGTATCGCCGGTGCCGATGTCGCCGGCGACGAATTGTGGCTGGTTGCCGCACGAGGACGATGAGCCACTACTGTGCATAAGTCCGGGTCTGCTGTGTCTGAGGAACGGTGCTCTGCAAAAGGGTCTTTCTCAACGGCTGGATGATGTTCAGAAGCGGCGACAGTTGCTGGATCAACAGCGGAGGACCTGGTGGGTCCGGCGCACGCTACTTTATCCAGTAGCGATGCTGGCGCTGCTCGTTCTATCCACCGCCACGGCTCTATTAGCGGTGCAAAACACTATAGAATTACTGATAGGCATCAAGGCGTTGCCATTGAGCACGAGGGTTCGTATTTACTTCCCTTCCTCTGAATTAATCGAGTCGTGAATCTTGCTGCAATTAATTTGAATCATCGTTATTTTATATTAATGATGAATTATAAATGATTTATAAATTTTGCGTGCTGCAATTAAAGAGTCGATGAATTTATTCTAACAAAAAGAAACAAATTTCTCTCAACAAATTTATTTCACAAGTAAATTATTTAATGATTTTGTTCTGTGATGACATTTAACTAATCTCGTTTCATTTTTTTTTTGTACAGTATGAATCTTAATTTTACTTGAAAAATCATAAAGTCGTTTTTAATTTGACAGCAATTTACGCTCGGCATCAGTTCCCTGTCCAAGCTCGGACCCATCGGTGCAGCCATCGAGGTAGCAGTGATTCTTTATCTGGCCGTAACTAGCGCGATCGGCCTGTACACTTTACCAGGCGTGAGAATGGTCCAACCAAGGTTCCGCTCCACGCCACTCACACATCTCATTGCGAATTGCGCTCTCTTGCTTGTGCTAAGTTCGGCATTACCGCTGTTATCGCGAATACTAGGTAAGACACGAATTGTCTGGATGTTTTTATTTATATCCCGCACGCATGTCTCAATTCCAGTCGTCCTACTCAATTATACTCTGAAATAATTGAAAATTAATAATAGATCTACTTGTTCTTTCTCGTTCAAATAATATAAATATATAATCTGGAGTGCGTTCAGGAATTCAAAGTTTTATCATTTTATCCTTGTTCACCGATAATCCTATTAAATAAAGATAAAATGATACCTGAATGGATCCTGATAAGATTTCTGAATGCAACCCTGCATATTTACAGAGTTTTTTTTTATTAATGTCATTTCAATGATGAATTCTTCGATTAATTTAGAATCAATATTTTTATTAATAAAGATGTTAAATACAAGTAATTTTCGAGTTATAAAGATTCGCGAACGGAACATAAAAAATAATTATGTTATAAATAACAAACTATTTGTTATTATAACAAAAATACATTTAAAAGAAGTGATACTAGAGAGCAGAGTTTTACATGATTGGCATTTTTTAATGCTACTCTGCTCATGTTTCTTCTATTCCGTTTTTCCCAGGAATGACAAACTTTGATCTACTGGGTGATTTCGGACGCATCGAGTGGCTCGGTAACTTCAAACTCGTTCTCCTCTATAACCTGATCTTCGCGACGGCGGCGATCAGCTGCCTGACCACCAAGTTCACGGCTACTGTGCGCAAGGAGATCTATGCCCGTCTAAGGAGCAGCCTGCTCGGCATCTTTAGGACCACGAGTGTCACCGCCGACGCGAAGAAATATTCACCGTCGTCAGGGATATTTTCTATAAAGGAAGATTAGACTGATTTGTTATATTATTATATAATTAATATAAACAAATAGAGAGAGAAAAGAGACGCCGGGACCTTGCGAAAGTTTGCCTGGTTTTTTTATGTTCTTGCATGCAGAATACAAGGAGCCTCTCTCGAGCTTCTCGAAGACGTGAGAAATTTATATCATATACGACGCATGTAAGAAGAATGGAGGTAGAGAGTTCTCGAATTTGCCGAATTTTGGACGTGCCAATCCTTCGATGCTTTAGAACTCTTGGACTCCTGATTCGTTAGATTCTCACGTACTCGAGCAATCATATCGAGGTCCTCTGTATTTTCATATTCCTAGATTCCGAAACTATTGGTTTGTTTTAATTTTTTTAAGAATTCATGCATCGAATATATAAAATATATTAAATATATGACAGTATATTTAAATAAAGACACCTTGCGTCGTGTCTGAGAGATTGGTTTTTCCAAAGAACTAAATCGATTACGTTGAAATCATCGGTAAACTTCATTGGCAATCCGTTCTTTTTTAAAGAGCCAGACACTTTTGCACGCTTTTGCTCTCGTGCCATCGAAAATCGCTGCATTGAAGAGCCAACGAAACTTTCGTGAGAGCCTAAAAGTTTATCGCTTAGAATAAACGAACGCTAGTGATTATTTGTAATTAAGATGCGCGAGGCCAGTCAAGGACACGTCCGATAAGGATAACAAGGCGGTCACATCCATAATACATAGCATTAAATATTTATTTATTACATTAATACTAATTTTTAAGAATATATATTTATCCGGGCACGGAAGAAGGACTCGCCAATCGAACGAGTTTATGTATATACATACGGCAATCGAATGATTAATTTATAATGGATGACAAGGACTGCAAGGAGGATATGATACGATCTAAGTTGCGTATGCGCAAGGTATTGAGTGAAATTTTTCATCAATAATATATCTGATAAAAATCTATCCTCCACGGAAAGAACATTCGATGAATGTTTATTTACCTTCGAATGTCTTTCTATTTTACAATTGCCAGCTGTCGTACATAGAGGGAGAAATGCAGTTTCAATTTAAGTAATAAATTTTAATGATTGCTCGAAATAAAAACTTAAGAAATATTATTACCTAAATTATAACACGAAAGCGTAAGGAATTGTTTAATGTTTAACATCTCGTGCGGAAAAAGAAACGTTCTTAGACTGAATGAACCGTAAAATGAGATTTTAGGAGACTTATACATATTCTAATTGTATAAAGCGTATATACATTATAATAAATCGCACGATTTTTTAAACACTTGCGACGAGATGATGAAGAAAGCTAACGAAACTGTTTTATATATATAAGCAGGAAATTATAATGATACAAATTTTGAAAAATATCTTTCATTTAAAAAAGCCGCCCTGGATCCATCTTTGGAACGATATTACAGATTTATTCTTTTTAATATCTCATTGGAAAAATCTTATTTATTATCATTCATCATTCTAAATCAGAGTAACAAAATATTAAGACAGCTCCGTGCTTCTTCTATCTGAATCTAGGTCACGTTTTAATTCTAGTTACATTTTTGCAAATATCTTTTTATTTACATGGCTTCTTTACATCATTTTTCTTTTGTTTTAATTTACATTGATTTAATCCTTCTGGTCTGTTCTGGTTTACCCAAAATGCAATTTGTTTTTTTACTAATATTTTATTTAGAAACTTTTCTTCGATAACTTTGTTAATGTAAGATCTCTTTTCTGTGACTTTTCCTGGGAAAATATTCCTGGAAAAAAAATGTTTTATATATAATTATATACAATTATACATAAAACATTTTTTCTTAGGTTTTTTTAAGAATTTTTTAATCATATAGTATAATAATTTGATCAAATAGTGATATTATATAATCATATCGTAAAGATGAACACAGACAAGCAGGATTATTTTATTTAAATACATCGTCACCATCATCAAATTAAATATAATTCATAGATAAATAACCTATTACTGCATAATGCCACGAATTCAATCGCGTATCATAACGTTGTGTTCATTTTCAGACGGTACTTTTCTAATATCCTGATGATGACATGCGCAGAGATACCGCGACGCACAATCGAATAACAACCGAGTTTCGACACATCCACCACGGTAGAACCGATCCTGTGCGCATCGGTCTGTTTCTTGCAATTATTAGAGCTGTGGAAGACACCATCAAGCTCTGGCCATAATGCGCAAAACTCGTTTGGGTGCAGACTGCTCGGTTCTTTGCTAACATTGGCACTGGTAAGCGCAAGTGGACCAACGATCTGGACGACACTGCGAATGAACTTGTTATTGGGCACACGGATACCCACAGTGTCGATACCTGGATTTAGATCCTTGTTCAGAGCAGGTGTGCGCCGCAGACATATTGTGTAGGGTCCAGGAAGCAGATCTTCCAGCATACCAGTTGGAATGTCGTCTATAATGCCCCATATACCTACCTCCTTGACATTACTCAAGCAAACAGCCAACGGCTTTCTCTCGTCTCGTTGCTTGACTTCATATAGCCGCTGGACGGCGTGTGAATTAGCAGCCAGGCAAGCAAGACCATACACTGTGTCTGTCGGCACTGCGATCACTTTTCCCTGCCGCAATAACTCCGCTGCCATCGCAACGCTCCGGTCACCGCCACAGAAGAAGTGCCTCTCTTTTGGTCCAAGCATCTTCATCTCTTCCTTAGCTTTATTCATAACAACTTTCATGGGACCCATTGAGCTGGGGTTCATGATATATCTAATGCTTGTCGTATTCCACTCCTGTAAAGAGAATAAGAAGAAAACCATTAAGAATTTTGTGAAAAAAAATCAGTAATATTGAAATAATCCTTAGTTATATAATGTCTTTCAGTTTTGATATATAAAAAAGTTCATTCTAATTGATTCGTTTTTTTATTCTTTATTTATCAGATTTTATTTTAAATATTCATCGAGTCATTTCTTTCTTTCCTGAAAAATGGAATGTAATGTTTTATTTTTTTCTTCTTTTATCTAATGAGAATATAGATTTTTCATTTTTTTTATATCGACACCAAAATGAAAATTTACTCATATAATTAAGAAATTTTTTAAACACATTTTTTTATCTACTTTATAAGTTGTTATATTAGATTAATTGAACTATCGCTACTTTTATATAAGAAAAATTAAGGTAATTATTAAAATAATCCTCCCCCTCCTGCTTAATAAAAATATACTTATTCGACATGTTTTTACTCAAAACGAAAGAATCTGGCAAAAAAATGCGCAATGGCCTTGTGAATAGAGTTATTGAGTGGAGATTTTAAGATAGCTGTCATCCCGATTCGATACAACTCTATATATACGTTCTGCATTAATAATACAGATTCATTGCTTTGAAAACACATTCATTGCTTTAAAAACACAAATTCATTGCTAATGCAAAAAATTTGTATGCTTAAAGTGAATTCATGTTTGTAAAGCAGTAAATGTGTTTTTATACTATTAAAATTTCAATAACAAAAGATATATTATATAATAACATAAACTAGAAGCAAACTTATAAGGTATTAAAAGTGAAAAATTATTAAAAAACAGTTTTGTGATTAAATGATAATTTAATTCCAATTCTAAGATGCACAATCTCTAATTTCTCTTCTCTGAAGATCTATTACAATTTTACTTCCTTTCTCTTCTGTAAAAATATTTCTATTTTCTATCTCCTACATTCTACAACCCCAAAATAATCTAATCTTCCTTAGTTCCACTTCTAATTTAAAGTTTCTCCAGAAATGGCAATAAGAACAATTTACGTCAAACCTAGTAATTTCAGAAGCATAATATTTTCCTCTCCCATTGTTGCGATCCTCTTGAATTACCTGCGAGATTAGTCGACTCGCCACGTGTGAGCACACTCGTGATTGCAACATCTATAAAAGAGTGTCATAGGCTCGTCGGCGGAGCGCGTTTGTAGCTGCCTGAAGTAAGCACGTGGATGTGAGCACTTGGGGCAACGTTCATCAGTCGAATCCACTCCCATCCACATAGATTCAGCGTCAATGATATCAGCACGCTCTTTGCCCGTGAAGTAAATGCGTGAACTTATCCGGGACCTTATTGGATAAATATATGGACACGTGGGGCATGCGAATCGATTGCCCGACGAATGCTCCCGAAACCTGAGAAGATTAGCGCAGAACGGACAAAATCGCAACACCATCCTTTATTTCAGGAGCTATCGAATCAATCGAATGTCTCGTCGTATTTATTTTACAGTCTGCAGTCTGCACTCCATAGACACATACCAACAGATATGCCATAGGGCGTATAAATAATAAAGGTATTGAAGTCACTAGATTATAAAGTACCGCAATTAATTTCAGAAATGTCGCGTAAAAATGGCCGGAGTGCATATAGTACACGATTTGAAGTACACGAGGGTAACACATATAAAAATGCTTAAGCTAATGCGATGATCACACGAGTGATGTGTACTTTCGTATTCCTGAACAATACTTACACTGAATTGTACTTACACGTATCCTTCGTGCACTTTTATGCACAAAACTTCTACGACAAATAAATCCGTATTAAACTAAAGAACATATAAATTGAACATTCGTATATTCTTTTGTTCATAAATAAACTAACTACAACTAAAAAAACATGATTTACATACTTAATGACTTCATTTTCCCAAATAAAGAATGTAATACAAATGCATAAATTTGAAATGGCCGCGTTTCGCGTGAAAATGGATGTGAGTTTGCGGTACTTTATAGATCTGTGATTTAAAAAGATATATTTTCATGCAGCGTTGAAACCATAGACATATAAGAAGTGTGTTCAGCAAATTGTAAATCTGAGACTCAAGCTAGCAGATGGCGAGCTTGATCAAGTAATCTTCGAGCAATCCGAGTATCAAGAATTAATTCCGAACACTACAGAGCTGTCCTTTAAAGTTAGACTATAAAATAAAATTATTTATTTATGAATAAATAAAAGATATCTTATTAATTGAAAATGTCTTTCGTTTTAAGTTTCAGTCGAAACTGATAATAATCTTATATATTAAAAATTGATTGTTATGCACATGAATGTAAGCAGACTAGCTCATATGCAAGGTGTGTTTTCTTAAAAGGAAATATTACATTGTAAAATAAATTTCAGCAATTTATAAGTTATATCACTTGATTTATATTCGTTAGAGTCTTTAATATATTAATACAGTTTGATTTTATTTCATTTTATATGTGCAACATAAGCTTTGATCTAAAAATTAACTAGCAAATTCTTTGTTTTCAAATACGTAACTTCGAATTTATAAAGAGGAAAAGAATTAAAAACTTATTTTCTTCGTTAAATGTTATTGTACTCCATCAATTTCTATTTGATAGCATTTGTTTCCCACCAAACGAAAATGGATTAAAATTTTTTTCTATTCGAATGCGTATTTTAAATAGCGAATACTTTTTTTGGATTTAATTGGATTCAATTGGATGCAATTGGATTGAAAAATTGCATTTTCTATTCAAAATTTTGAATTGAATAGTATTTACAATGTACAGAAAAAGCTAATATTATTTTTAGATTGAAAGGCGTAGAGATATGCTCCATGCAATTCCTATAAATGAATAAAAATGCATTCAGGATTGAAAAGCATTCATTTTAATATTCGTGACTCAATATTTCTGAAAATCTGAATCCATTTCAATTCATTTCAATCCATTCTCAACGAGAACGGAAAAGCGGAAGCCAATCGGAACTCGCAATAGTAATAGGAGGTTCATTTCTTGTCTGCTTCTGTCTTTCCGCGAGCTCTGATTGGCTTCTGCCTTTCCACTTTCCGTTTTTCCGTCAAGATGTGAACCCAGCCTTAGAGAAAGCAGAAAGCGGAAAAGCAGTGATCAATCAGAACTCGCGCTGGTAGTAAGTAGTACAAAAAGCCGAGATTGTAGACGTATCAGCTAGAGTTCTGATTGGCTGTTGCTTTTTCACTTTCCGTCAAGGTGTGAACGCGGTTTATATTCCTTCGTCATGTACCGGAGTATCGGCACGTGTCGCATTTTCGCGTATCGCGACAGTGGGGGGTCAAGTGAATTTGTCGAAGAAGAATAGTCACCTGAACGATTATAGGGTAAGCCTTCTCGTGAGAATTCCTCATCGCGTCCACGTCAACAGCCAACAGCATGCTCAAACCTTTTTATTATTCCTTATTAACAATCTTGAATGACAGGTATTTCAGGTTATGACGTATCCTACCCCTCGATCGCTTGGCGGGACTGCCGGGATATGCGGTGTGCCGACGTCTCTACTCCGTGGATTTTAGGAAATCATCTTCCCGTTCACGCGGCGCATTCCTAAACACCGTTGTTTTAACGCATTTTTGATTCCTTTCTTTTCCTGCCGCGATATGGAGTCCGATCGGAACGCGGCGTTCGATTTCGCGGCTATGTTCGCTCCGGTTCTTTTAATACTCGCTATGTTCTTAACGATGTTCTACAGGCTCAGGTAAGTTACTTGCATATTGCATATACCGCCAATACCGGCGTGTTTTATATATAGCCGTGGCTTAAAATATTATTGTATTTTTTTCTTTTATTAATTTGGAATTCTTTTACCTGTATATTGTTTCTTATTATAATAATTACCGATATACACAACAAAATGATTTTTGGAACAAAGAATATTCCATGAATGTCATAAATCAATTTTTGAACTTAAAACGTTAAATAGAGGTCAATGAAGTACCTAATACCTTTTTGGCCAATTTCTGTTTTGAAAGGCTATATGTTTTATTATATTACTTCCACTTTTATTGCTTTTGATCCACTCTTCGTTTTTAAGAGTGTACTAATTCATCGTACTAATTCAACGCATCTTTCAGGGCAAGATGGCCTGTGAAGGTGAATTGCTGGTTTTGCAATGAGAACACGAAGGTCTGGAGACAACATCTGAACTGGTGGTTGTGTCCTTGGTGTGAACAGTACAACGGGTTTTCCAAGGTAAATTATAGAAAGTTTTCCAACGAAAAACTTCTGTGTCATTTTGACACAGAAGCCTTTCTGTCTTTATTTGATATTCAATCAGAAACAAAGACAGAGTGACTCCAAGTAGCAAAGCCTAATGATACCTTTAACATCAATAAGATATCATTAAAATGTCATCTTCATTTTTTCTCTTTTTCTCTTCAACATGCAATAAGTTCAATTAAAAAGTACAGGCCTGTCCATGTTTAGCTGTCCATTTGTTGGAAAACAATTTCTTTTATTTTTTAATGTCCATAATGATGAATATGAAATGTTTGTTCCAGAATGGCGATTATGCGTACGATATTCCAGAGCAGTACGTAACATCAAAAAGACATACGAGATATTGTAGAGTGTCCAAGGACAGTGAGAACAGTCACGTCCTCAAAGATAGTCTCTGTGCATGTTGTAACAAGCGGGAAGGTCTGAAATTATCGGAACTGGCCAATTTTGAGCCTAAGAATGAAAAACTCTTTAACACCGAGCTGAAAATATTTAAGGAATACCTAGAAGCGAGGTATCCGCTGTGTGACAGTTGCAAATTGACAGTGAGAGATGTGCTGCGCAGGCAGGCGGTGTGGCTGACTCGTTATAAGATGCTGTTTTTCAGGCGGAAACCGTTTAAAACGCTTATCAATGTAAGTACATTTGCAGAAAAGACTGTTATAAGTAGAATAAGAGAAAGAATCCTATTTTCAGATAAAGTGGATCTTGGTGATTAATAATATTCCTTATGTAAATTTGAAAGTATATTTTTTTAGTTCTATAAATTGTACATCGATTCGGTTTGTTGGACTTGAAATGCAGTCATAAACCAGAACTAGAAATATATCACAAATTACATTAATCGTTAATTTAATAATGATACTAATTAGTATTAATGCTAATAAATAAATAATCTTAAAATACTGTAAAGAATGACTCATTAAAGATTAATATTCGATGTCCTAACATTTATTACGTTATCGTAAATATTTTTTAACATCCATTGACTTGCAGTTGCAGCAACATTATAACAAATAATCATTAGTTAATACAATTACAGAACGCAAAAAAGTCGGAAACAGTCTTCCGAGTTATCTCGACGATTCTGATCTCAATGGTCATGTACAACCACGACTTTGTTTGGCTGCCAATCAGTGGACTATTTTTTCACTTGTGCGCTTGTTGGTCGAGCTCGATGAGAAAAAAGAGTTCCGATGTATTATTGATATTTTTATGGTTCTGCGTCATTACTCTCGTGTCCATAAAGGATTTGATGACTCTTCAAAATGCCTGGCTCACAACAGAACACATTGTGCAGTACCGCATGGTAAGCTCAATAAATGAGAAATTATTATATTATTATCTCGATATATCTCCTTTATGGCGAATTTGATTACGGCCCGCAATAGATGTACATTTTTCAGTCTCTGCATTCTACAATACTTCTACTTTGTAACGTAATTTTCTGAAGATGGCTCAAAAACGAATCGAAATCTGTAATGTAATTTTTTTCGTTTTTTAAAACTATTTTTTATTATATTATTGTTTGTGTATATTACATTGTATTTATATTAATTTACTCATCAATTTCATGTTTTAATTCTTACTTGTTCCTCTTATTATTGTTATTATTTTGAATATTGTTATTATTTTGCACATTCAGTTTATCCGTCTTTCTTTCTAGGTAGCAATTTGCGCATTTATTACAGCATTGGTGAGTTTAAGATCCAGCTTGTATAAAAGTACTTCGACCAGTTCGGTGGTATTTAAGAAGATCAAGTTGCGCTCACGAGATGTTATTTCGCCTCAGCTTGAATATAACAGTCAAAACAGAAATAATATCGTTAAAAGTGAAACGAATGGCTATATTAAACCGTCAGTTTATGCGGCGAGAGAATTATCTTCCACTGAAATCAAATTCAGTAAATCACATTCAGCAATGTAAGTATTTTACACACTTCCGCTTTTCATAATTCGTGAACGTTTTTACAAAGTTACCAGTTTCTACAAACTGGAAATCGGAAAAAAGTTAGGGAATTTTGCAAAATTTTCTGAAAAATAAAAATTTTTGGCCTTAAAGAACTTTAATGCAAGCAATATCAACAACATTGTAATTATAATTCACATTGTACTACGTCAAAATACTCTTTCAACGAAATATTTAATAATTTTCAAATCAAGATGAAAATACGAAAAATTTTTAAATATTAAAAGTTGAAAATTTGTCTAGAAATTATGAAAGTTATAGGATTGTAGGATAAGAAATTTGTAACAATCTTGTTCTATTATTTATCTCTCTAGATTGTTATTTATTTCTCTAGATTGAGACAGAAGTTGTCTACGATCACAAACGACGGTACCAATGGTTACCTAAATTCTGTCTCTCAGAATGATAGTCCACCGGATATCTGCTTAAATGACAGCCTGAGCTCTCTTTTCTTGAACGAAGATCCTCCAAAATACGACAGGATCACGAAAACGCCGGCGATTTTCGAGCGAAAAGTATACAGCGCGACGAGCTCCGAGAATCTGTTCAGGAAATCCGGCAGCAAACATAGATGCATTTTATCGCCACCGAAACTCAGATCGGTGACGCAGACTTCGTGGGTAGCGGGTGGTTATTGGCAGGAAGGTATGATGACCGCCACGCTGCCGACGCTCTCGCGCTCGTCCAGCCAAAGTTCCGGCTTTGGATCAGTCGGCTCCTCCAATCTCGCGCCTTCCCGCGAGCCGTCCGTGCACGAGCTCGACCGGTGCTCCTCCGCTGCGTCGGAGATCTGGCGATGGTCATGCCAGACGCCACGGCCAGGTCCCCACGTCGCGAGGCACGACTCGCCGGTGCCCCGGCCGCAGTCACGGTACTCCGATGTGACGGGCAATTACTCGCGAGCAGTGCCGTCGCCGACGATCCGCACGATGTTCAACGCGGATGATCACGTTCAGGAAAGCTGCGTGCGTTCGGACATTGGAGATGTCCAGAACGGTTCGGTACCGGCATACGTTGGTCATCACACGACAATTGTCGCGAGCCCTGGCTGGCTCTCTGCGCTGCTCTGCGGCTCACTGATACTGAATATGATAGTGCTGTGCACTACGCTATTACGTTAACGTCACGATGACCGGAAGCGCCATGCCCAGGGTCGTTCACTGTGTTCACGCGGTAATTTTTATCAATCGCCACGGCTATATATATGATCGCTAGCGTTAATCGAGTGCTCGGCAAGTCTGATCGTTCCGACCAAGAGAATCCTCTTCATCATGTCCATTTTCTATCAATGAAGAGTAACTTCAATCTTAATTTAACTTGTTTTTTACTTTTTCCTAATTTTTAGAAAATTGGAAAAAGATAAAAAAGTTTAAATGTACTTTTACAGAAAATAAAAATTCAGATTAAAGTTAATCTATATATTGGTAGAAATGGATATCAGTTGTTTTCTTTCCTCGTCTTAGCGTATGATCTTCTACTGCCGATTTCTTAGGTTCTAAGAATTTAATCTTCGATTGGAACTATCTAGAGGTGATACAATTTACTGCCAATTGGAGAACGAGCGCAATGCTCCGTTTTTTACTGCCGGGAAAACAGTAGATAGATGACGTTACACTGCCACTGTACTTGCTCGTTGAACATATCTGCCAATTTTCGCATCTTTTTATTGGATATTTGTCCTAGAGACACATTGCGATGCTTTGACCATCGCCGTCTCGGAATTTCTGTACTGTGAATAGATTACTTTTTGTATTTACGAGTGAACATTTGTTCACTCGTATTCTTTAGCACCTCTTGTTCTTCTAGCGGTGCATGCCCACTTGCCATTCTCGAGAGACATGGTCTTTCGAATCTTAATTGCTCGGACAAGGGCTGGATTTTACGGGGTAATCCTCACTGAATCTCAATTTCACGAATGCGTAAAACGCATCTCCGATTTGTACATTCCAAGTATGATACAATCTTCCGGACAGTGTTAAAATGTGTGGGGACGAAGACTATTTGCGTGTCTCATTTTCTGGAAATGATTTTGTTCGAAGAAACATTTGTTGCAAGGTCTTTCGTAATATGTTTTTGTTCGTATTATACCGATAGTATATACCAATTAAAATACACTTTACGTAAACGCTCCTCTTCGCAAAAATATCCTGGCAAAGGATGAGACGCGCAAATGTCTCTTTTTCATATTCTGTAATTAATACAAAAACTTCAAGCCTCAGTGATAAATACGTATATAGTTTTAGAAATAAGATAGGTATATTTGTTTACATGTTGCTCTGAATATCTCTTGTTTTCCATATTATTTATCGATAAAAAGACCGATTGTACATACTGTCGAGAACTTTGTAAAAAAAAAAAAGAGAGAAAAAGGAAAGATGTGCGCTCTGCGATAAATACGCAGGTCTCTTCTTAGCCCCTGGACTAGGAAACTTGTTGTAATAATCATGTTGCTTATTGTATTCCGATTATTGTATGTTTTGATATCTACGATATTGTACAATTCTATCAAATAAGAATAAAACGTGAACTTTTACAATACGATCTATTGACTATCGCTTTTAGTTTCGCCGAGACGAGGAACATAATTTCTCAAATTGCACAGGTAAAAACTAGAAGTAATTTTATACAGATTGACTGAGAAACATTGAAACTTTCTGTGTGATTGTATAGTGGCTTTGAAAAATATAAAATGAAGTAACTTTGGACCAAATTGAAAAAAATGCCTAGACAGCAAAGAATATAAGACGTTTTAAAAACGTTTTTCTTCTTGTTAAAATTCGAATCAAAGTTACTTTATTTTATGATAAACTAGTAAAAGTTGAATTATCTCAGCTCGGATAGGGCAATACAGAACTTTTCGCACGCACGAGATGTGTGTATATGTATAATATATTTTTTTTATTATATTATCTTATAAATATATCTCTTTCGGAGATTACTTCGCCGGGACAATATGCGGTGCGACAATAAATAAATAAGTGAATACAGTCGTGTGATTTTCCCTTGTTCTTTGCTTTCTCTTCAATATAAGCACTGTCGTTTTCGATAGTCGAATAATAATAATAATAATAATAATAATAGTAACGATATCTTAAAATTACGGTTTTAATTTTCGAGGAGAATATTGTATTACAATTTATAATAGTACCTTGTAGCTACAGCCTCTCTTCTACACCCTGCATACAAATTTACTACCACCTAGTGTCTAGGAAAAAAAAACGTTTAGAATTGTAGCTATGCGTTTCTTTTTTTCTCGTTTTCTTTTTATCTCGTCTTCGCTACTTCGTTCTGTTCCAGATGAGGTAGATCCGAACTCGATCGCTGATACAGAAAAATAGTCTCGCGCGACAAAAAAAAATCATTACAAAAATTGAACTGTTGGCGACTCGAGCGCTCTGCTCGCTGAGATTCTCCGAGATAGTCCGTTGACGGAACGGAATGGGATCCCTATTCTCCTTTATCCTTTTGAAAGATCGCGATGAAGAAATAAAAAGCCCTTCGCTCGTCGTCGAGACGAAGGAACTGCCGGTTGTAGATCGACCTCCTCTTTAACAGTGAGACTGACTTGGATGGTTGCGTGCACATAAATCGTTATAATCTCGCCTACTTGACTGCGGATAAGTGTAATGTATTATTTATTTCTTTTTTTTTTCCTTTCTCAGACACGCCAGAGACATTACGAAAATAATATACCAATAGCTCTGTCTTCCCCGCGCTCGTCGGCGAACATCACTCGATTACATTACACATACATCATTAATAATAAGAATCGATCGATTACTGTTGCGCTTAATAAGGGATTGTTATCGTCTATCACAAAGATCCGGTAGATTTCTTACATGATTTCTTGGGTAATCTCGGCTTCTTAAATTATGTCGCGAAAAAGGGCAGGAGAAAGGGGATTCAAAATCGACGATCGCGAAATTACAATTGTTTGTCGAAGCCGATGGTTATTTAATAATCGGCAGGAAAAAGAGAGAGGGAGAGAAATTCGTGGATATTACAGGCGCGTTACAATTTCAGCGCAACATGATTGAGGGGGAGAAATACATTCATCAGCATCTAAAGGAGGACGTGTGTTGAAGAGAGAAACATTAACATTATTAGGTGTCTGTTAGGTATTATATGATAAATCGTGCATAAAACGCATGCTTGTCTTCTTTTACAACGGAAGGGAACGTACCCTTTCCTTTACATTGCGTCGCGAAATTATATCCGTGACACTGTTACGTGTGTGTGTGTGTGTGTGTGTGTGTGTGTGTGTGTGTGTGTGTGTGTGTGTGTGTGTTCTGTGTGTGTGTATCGTCTATTTACATACATCCGACAAAAATAGCATAACGATAATTACACACACATACATACACCACCCGCAT
>Ga0157364_1000674_pt1 | contig 25187 bp, 5 predicted proteins | sample AttsexASBM2_FD_111476 | JGI IMG/M metagenome (GOLD analysis project Ga0157364, IMG submission 111476) | Fungus gardens microbial communities from leaf cutter ant in Ribeirão Preto, State of São Paulo, Brazil - Atta sexdens ASBM2 | ecosystem: Host-associated > Fungi > Mycelium > Unclassified ...
ATATTTACGATACAATGCCGCAGGCGAACATCTAATTTGCGTTGTGAATTAATTGCGGCAGCCGTAGCTAGAAACGCCGATGAAAGTGAATAACACGAATCTCAACTGCCAATTTATTATTCCATCGCAACGCAAACGATACACTGGACAAACGAACGTTATACCGCAGACTGAATCTAACTATGTCGATGAGAGATTGTCTTTCGATCATAACATGAAGAAGATATACGAAAGCTTGATAAAAGTCGGATCTAATGCTGTATACCAAAGTATTATGCTTCAACGTTAATTCGAAATTTTCTGCAATTATGTTATTATCGTAGTTACATTTAATTTAGTATTTAAAATAAATCTATACATAAGTCATAAAAATATTTAGTTTTATATATTTTACATGTAAATCAACAAAATATCATATTTGTTAAAAAAACAAGACTTGTGTATAATTAAATAAGTAACAAAGTTAAAGATTATCCTAATGTGGACATTAAGTGAAAGTAACATAACATAAAAATTGTAATTTCACCCTTTATAATGTGACTATTATGTAACAATGTGTGTTATATTTCATTTATACTGTGAATGCAAAATTATAACATTGACGTTATAATTTATTATATTATTTTTAATTGATGTCGACTAGAATAATCTTTAAATTTGCTCAAGTCTTGTTTTTTAAATAAATGTAACATTTTATTGATATGTATTACATATGTATTAAATATACAAAATTAAATACTATTTTGTAAACATATGTTAGGTTCATGTTAAATGCAACTAAATTAAATAGAATTATAATAATAATATTGTAGAAAATTCATAATTAATGTTAAATTACTATCAATTTGTGCTGACTGGGGTATAATTTTTGCAGAAAGAAGGTAACTCGAACGAGCGTAGAAGGTTATTAAAGATCACGGTTACATATTCTAATTATATATACATGCTTCGTTACATACAATGTACATCGTAGCGTGTTGCGTGTTACTGATTACATCTTTTCCTTCCGTGCGATATGTTCGCGAATATTTTTCACGACGTGCCGCACCTCCGAATTACGCAATGCGTTCAAGCGGATCGAACGAAAAGTCAGTTTTCCGCATCGTTAGCTATTCTCACTCGGGGCCCGCCAAATTAGCGCGACTGGCAAAAGATCAGACCGCCTTTAGCGGAGAAGAGGACAAGTTGATTATCCGTAATTCAGCCATCGCAAAAATCCCACAACTACTTGCTCCTATCTCAGAAAGACGCATAGACCGCAACATCGGGCCGGCGATTATTATCCGCAATTCCACCAATACAAGAATCTGCGAGCACCTTACGGAAATATAAAATGGAGATTTCCCCCTTCCTCCCTTTCTCTTCGAAGTATCCGCGACCAATTATTCATAATCGACGACGACGATACTAACGGTCGCGTTATGGAAATATACGTCAATCCCTTGAGGGCGCGCACTCGGAAATACCTTCTCACGAAGAAATGTGCAATTCGTGCGCGATTGATCTTTTAGCTCTACCAGTGCATGAAAATTATACTAATCTTCTTGGTTTCCATAAAGACCTAAAGCTTCTATAACAACTTTATTTTAGTAATTATTGAAATACAAAAGTACAGATAGAGGAATTTCAGACAATGCAAAAAGTTTTGGCATTCAAGCAATCAGTGAATTGAATGTCTTACATATTTTGAGTGATTATCCAATCGAATTATTTTTAGATTTATAACTAAATCTTTAGATTATTCAGTAAAACTGTTCTTTCCATGCAGAGATCCTGCACAACTCAAAATCTTAATATAATTGAACTTTTTATACTGCAAATATATATTTATATATTTACATTTCTTTCTGTTGTCTACATCAGTCAAATACACAGAATATTACAGATAAGATAATAACGACATTACATTAGTTTACACGATTATATTTATCTTTGAAGCTAAAGATATAATTAAGTGTAAAAACAGGTTTTATTATATTTAAATTAAAATATAGTTCTAATGTAATAAAGAAATTTTAATTTAGGAAGAAAGCATTTAATTACTAATCTGAAATAAATAATTTAGACTATAATAAATAATATATTGTAGCTCAATTTTAAGAGCAACCAAATGGGCAGGTGTTTTTCGCTTGCCAATGTACAGCTATACGGAACTTGAAAAAAACACATAATCGGTATTGGATAGAACTTTAAGGTATTTAGCTATATATAGCAAGATTCTTTCTCGGTATGTGCAAAGTACACCCGTTATTGCAAGTAGACATCCGCTCGAATTATTATGCATGTCATGCAGGCATGCGTAACTGGAAAATAACTCGGAACGTTTGCATAACTCTCGGTCAGATGTTTCCCTCGGGTCGAGGAACCGCCCAGAGAGATCCGGTGCTTCTCGTGCGTTTATTCTTCCCGAGAATCCGCGCGATCGTCGTCGACGATTTGCATCCTCGGTGTATCCATGGCGCGGTCGAAGCATTTGTTTTTCCTCGCTGTACGAGCGAACATGCGGCTTGTCTATTAGCCGTAAATCATAGCTCATGAAAGTGACTCGGGCGAGTAGTATACGATGAAAGTAACAGTTTACTTGCGCTTATGCGCGAACGTGTAAAGTGGAGCGTGCGAGCGAGATGTACATAGTAAAAGCGTCATGTTCGGTCTTAACTCATAAACGCGAACAAATCTCTTCAATTGAAACATCTCGTTTACACTTGTAAATATATAGAAATATATAGAAAGAAACATGGACATAAATAAGAGATTGTTTTTCTTTAAACTAATGTTAGCTTGCTTGACATTTATATTTAGAGAAATGTATGTCAGAAATATTTCATAGCTTAGCTAAAGCATTCATAAATTAGGCTACTTTCAAATATCTATGAAAGAACTACTGTGAATTTATTTCTACTGCAAAGTGGCATTCTTGAAAATAATCCGTTCATAAAAAAACTATTTTTTTCATTACTTAAATAATTCTCTTCTTATAATATAATGACTGATTGTAGCATCAAATCATTAAAATTGCTTGTCAATTTAATTCGGGATTACTAGAGTAGTTTAATTGCGTTTATAGTCCGGAAAAACAAATTGAATTATTTAAGCAATGAAGATCCAGCTTTGACCGTTATAGGCATTTTAATTTCTAGTATTGATTGTGTTCTCACATATACGATCTAAAATAAAGATTCTTAATATGGTTTTTTAAAATTAAATTTGTGCAAAAATGATTATTAGATTCGTTCCACGCTTTCTTTGCGGTCTTCTCTCCATACCGCTCGATCCCATTTTCGAAATCGGAGGTCCTTCTACATCGTCGATCACAAGCATCGAAGTAATTTCCTGATTGATTCGGACCTGATGGTGAACCGCTTTCCGATCGGCCAATAGTGATGTCCCGTTCCGCATTCAGGGTTAACGCATTCGCGATCGTTTGATGTCATTACGCAAGATGCATCCACGATATATACATGCGATGGAACGGGGAAGCGAGGGAGCTCAGGATAAAGGCAACCGATTGCATACCACTCATCGCACGCACGTTAGGCGAACGCTGCGTTGCGCTAACCGAACTTTCATTCGCGATCGAAAACGCGCATCGTGTTGCACTTTTTTTCGATCCCGTCGAAATGATGCACCGGTCGGCTGATTGATACCGGCTGCACCCGGTCATGAATTCGCGGAAATAAGTCCTGAATTACAGGGAATTTTTATGCCCGAATTCCATCCCGCCCTCGAATATTTCGAGAACAGAATCTAATATCAGAAACCAATTTCAAGTAATTCCATTCAGAAATAAATGATAAAAGTAAATGGAAAGAATGATTTTTGCTGAAGTATCTGAAACTTTAGGTAAATACAGAAAATAATTCTGAAAATAATTCTGTTTCAATCATCGAAATAATTATGTACACCAAGAAAAATGTACACTTCAACAAATTTTTATTTGAATAGTACCAGATGAATATTTACTAAATGTAAATATTGTATTATTTATGTATTTATTTATGTATTTATTTATTACAAAAACCATTAATTTAATTTAATCATTTCTTTTTATTTAGTAAATATATATTTAATGTAAGTAAATAGTAAGTTAATATGTACTATAAAAATTTCAAGCACGATAAGCAATGCTGCGAAAAGTTTTGACATTCTAGTCTGGGCATCCTATATAATTATTTTGATAGTCCAACAAAATTATTTTCAGATCTGCAAATCTGTACAGTTAGCTAAACTTTTATTTAACTTCAACAAAATCGTTCTTTCCGTGATATAAATAATTAAGAATATAATTTCAGAAATGAATAAATAACTAAACAAAAGACCTTTCCGAAGATAAATGATTTTGATTTTAATTATACATACATTTTCTATAATCATCTATCATTCGATTTATGTTCGTCATAATATCGAGAAATACGAAAGCAAAATTTCAATTCTTCCATATTGATGAAAGGAGAAAAAGAAAGGAGCCTTATCCTGTGCCGAGTGTATTCGTATTTAAAAATGAGACAAAAGAATCAGGACTACACATAAAATTGTTATTTCTGCGTTGAACACAATGCAGCATTAACGAAGTAACGGAATTATACAATAGAATTAAATATCCAATTATACACACGGCACTTTGCGAAGTTCCTTATTAGCTGTCTTGGAAAAGAAGACTTATTTACCATCTGCTACCAGTCGATTTATTAAAAGCTGCATATGTCAAAATTGCGTTGTCAGAATGGGGAGAGCGATCTTATCGAATTATTCTGAGAGACCGCACATAATTCCCGCAGCACGAGATATAATAAGATTGTATGCTTGATATGTATCTGCGACTGATGATCGTGTAACGAGGCAGCGACTTTGAAGAAGATATTTCTTTAGTTAGCAGATAATCCGAGTCGGAGTTCGTTTACCGGAGAGAAACAAGCCCGAGGCAACAAATATGACGCGCGACGCGTTGATATGGTTATAAAGAACGGATGTAAAGGACCTATAAGTATTAGACATTAAATATATTTTTAGCTGCTAGGGCGAGCTTAAACAACACCCTGATGAATTTCGCCCCAATCGGTAATGAGCTCGCAATTGCGAACGTGAGGAATTTGTCACGAAGCTAATTGAGTGAGTATTTACCTGTATTCCTCTCACGCCTCTTCGCCACCATCGCATGATGATTTTCGTAATAGTTCCGATCAAATTCGTTGAATAGCTAATACATCGTGCACTGTACAAGGCGTAATTTCGAGCAGCGAATTAAGCGATCTCGTCGCTTATTACGAAGACAGTTTCTTTTACGGCTCATCAAAATGATGAGCGTCAATAAATACCTTAGAAACTATTAGCATATGCATGAGGTACTTGAAAACCTAAAATGCATAAAAATAAAAAAATGGAAAAGATTGTTTTGAGAAGATTTCGCGAAAAATGGGAACATTTCGTTTTTTTAATCGTATCTCTTATGACAATGATGATCTTTCCTAAAAGTCGTTTTCAGAGATTTTATAAATAAACCCCTTTTGGGTTTCATAATGTATATATTTTGTTTGCATATAATTGAAAAAAAAAAAATTTCATATATTTTCGATTATAAGCCGGAATGTCGCAAAAAATGAGTATTTATGGCAAAAAAAATTCTGATGGTTTATTATTTATTTATTATACTTTTTTTTTTTTCAAAAAATTATAAAATAACAGAATTGACATTAATAATTTTAAGACTCAATATATGTGTTTAACAAAAAGATTGTTTAACATTAAATTTATGAAAATTGTTATGATTTATAATCTATCTATTATCGATACACTTATTAATATCTTCAGAAAACACTACACGATTTATGATACTAGAAATTGGTAACCCGGATGACGATGCAGAAATCTTAAAAATTTCAACGATGGACCCGAACCTTTTATACTGCCAAGATTCCCATTATCCGTTCATATTAATGCATTAATTAAAGCGATGAAACGTTATATATTCTATAATCATGACAACGACACATCTCAAGCTTACAATCAATCACTCATATTCCTTTTTCCATTTTCATCGGAGATGATTTTATGCGCAGATGGATATCGTAAAAATCGAATGAATGTTTTTCTCATAAAATACATCATAAAATACAGAATAATATGAACTCTAAACTGATGGAAAGAGAACACAGAATTTTAAGATAAAAACATAAAAATGATCAAATAATCACAATTTCTAAAATTTAGTGGGCGATTAAATCTCATAACATCCTTTTTCAAAAGAAAAACAATTAAAGTTTCTAGCAGATGTTAGTTTTATATCAAGTGTTTATAAGTAAGATTAATTTTATACAAGAAAAAAATTCATTTAAAACCAATTTTGGAATTTCCAATTATAAAAACAGTTCGGACTGTAGATGAAAGATTGATACAAAATTAATTATAATTGACCGATTATTATTCTGTTGAACAAATTTTAAATGGAAATCTTAAATGAAAATGAAATGAATTATTATTATTAAGCATTCCAAATTCATGATGACCATTAAGCTTTTTCTCTTCTAACTTAACAGTCTACCAAAGTGGTCCATCAAAAGGACAAGGGACTCAACTAAAAAGCAGTTTTGATTTTCAGACAACTTGACCATGCTGTTTGGCGTTTTTTATTAGCAATAATAAAATACTACTCTTTTACGGTGTCTCCAAATCTCGAAAATTCGCCTGAGATCTAAAAAATATGAGCCATTAAAGCAGCGAACGACATTGAGAACGTGAGATTTATGACGCGGTAATAATGTATTCTTGCGCAATAAAAAGAATCAAGTACCTATGCAACAATTACGAAAAACGAAACAAATCAATACGGATATATAATACGAATCGATCAGTCGCGCCAGTATTGTGCAGAACAAGGAAGATTTCTTTGGAATGAGAACAAAAAATAATATTAAATAGATATGATTATCCAATAAACTAAGACCGGTATTCATAGTTGGTTTCTACTCAAGATCGTCTTAAAAGTTCTGTCTTGAGGCGTCACGAACTACAATAATTAAAGGGCCGCATTAGTATCTTAAAACATTACTTTAAGACAGTCTTGAAATAAGAACTGACTATAAATATCGGCTAATTACAATTTGAACACGCTATTTCTAGAGCTTACGGTACCGGTTATTAATTTTTATCAAGTTTTACGAAAAGAAATAAAGCATGTTATAAAAAAATTGATTATCTTATTTCACATGACATGCTTTCCTTCTAATCCATTTCTTTATTGAATAAATTACTCAACTGGCAAATAATTGATAATGATGCAAATTAATGTCTTTAAAAATTTGATTATTGAAAGATAATTATTATTACATAAAAATAAAAAATTATCAATAATAAAAAAATGTGTGTAAATCTCTCTATCTATTTTCTCTTTTTTCTTGCATAGAATAAATTTGTTTTTTGTTTTTATTCGCTTTTGTAACAATATGATAACAGTTATCAGTGAACAAAACCTCTAGCTTTGCTTATTTAAATAGTCGATTCCATTCATTAAATCATCGAAATTAAAAAATAGCCATTTTGCGTTCAACTAACATGGATGGTGAAACGGAATTTGTAAAAATGTGATCAATATTTTTCAAAACGAAGCTTAGATAATATAATGGATAAACTTAATTATAAATACGATGTTAATCGATGCAAAAAGCGAATTTGAACGTCAAAGGCGGGACTACTGTCTCTCTTACGCGACTTTTAACACAATCATTTCGATAGGTTGGTCATTAAGACGATAATCAATGCGACTCGCTTCGGCGATTCGTCGCTAAACAAGGAGATATGTATGCGCTCGTTTGTGCGATTATAAAAAATCTACTAAGCCGATAATGATCTAGAGCAGCAAGAAATATATTCTGATTAGAGTCAAACACAAAGAATACGAAGCTAATGCTTTTTTATTTCGGCCATATAATCTCGTTATTAATAGCCAGTACTAATGGATAAATAAATACGCTCGATTGAACACGCTCGCAGTTACACTTGTTATAATTTCTCTTTTTTGGACGTCCGATTAGAGCCGCCGGATAAAAAAATCATAATAACGTGTATAAAATAGTGCGGTTAGATCAAACAATCTTTTCTTTTGACTGCCATATGATTAATATGCCATCAGGTAACTGTGTTTTTAATCAGAATTTGTTCAGCTCTAAAAGATATTCGTATTTATAAAATCTTCATCTTGTTAATTAAATGATTTTCTTAAATATAACCAAACAGATGTAATTTTATAATTAGCGCTATTATTGAATTCTTGATTCAATTCGGAATTGATTTTTAATTGTTATTTCTGCGTATCTATATTATATCTTTTACAAAAATATTATATATACTATTTTAACAAAACTATGAAGAAACTAATAATAAGCTAAATTATAACATTATAAAACTATTAATAAACTATTAAAATATTAATTAAAATATTATTATTTTAAATAAAACAAATACGCTCGAAAAGGAAAGTTTGATTGATTAATGACAGACGAATAAATCATCGCTAATCTAAATTTTTAAGACAGATATAAATATGTGACGCGATAATTAATGGACTCTTTCTCTAAGCGTGACATCCTCTACACATTCGAGTGGAATTTTTTTCCAATTTATTACAATTCTCCGTAACAGGTGCCCGAAGCTGCATCACGGTGTTCCGAATGACCGGCAGCATGCGTGACATTCCACGAAGGTAAGAAATGGTTAAATCTAACTTATGGACGTGGCGGAAGTCTACACTTTTCAGTCGGATACTGCTAACAACGGTACGGAAATTATGCTGGCGGCGTGTTCAGAAGCAAGGAATTCGCCGTTTACGCTTCACGAACCGTCTTATTTTCTTCCGTCGCCGTTGCGATCCAGCAGAGTTCCATTCCGCATTTAACGTCATAAAACTCGCGCTGAGCTTAACTTGACGACACTTTAAACAGAGTAAGATAAAGAGACTCTACACACAAAAAAGAAATACATACTCTTTCATAGAATTTTGCAAACGAAAGCGTAACGACGTTTCACACATTCATCATGTAATTATTTCCATTCGTCATTAAGTCTAATTCGTTATCGACATACGATGTCTTATGTTAGTACAATAAATAATAGACGATTCAATCATCTGTTTTAAAAATATTTTGAATATCTACAATGCTCGCCGTACTCAAAGCAACGGTAAACTGTATGAATCGGTAAAGACTGGATTCATTCGGTGACTTATGCACGCGTGAAGAGTATGCACTTCTCTTCAAGCAGTCACCTGTATCTTTTCAAGGGCATTGTGCTTGCAGCACGTCCGTTTCATTGACGTCTTGTGTGAAGGATATGTATTCCGAGAAGACGGTCGTCTCTGGTACAGTGATGCACAACTCGCATTCCGATAAAAATATCTCTACAATCTTTTCTTAATTTCTAATTAATATAAAATATTAAAAATTTTAAGGTGATGTATTATTACAATATTTTTCGCAAATTCTTTTAATTTAATTTTTCTAATTTTAATTTAAGGGGATTATTAGCGTTTCAAACTGATTGTGTCGAAAGTCCGAATGTTTCGACGCGCAATCATATTTGAAATATATTTAATAATAAAAATAATTCAAATGTTTCGGCGCATCAATCTTATCTTAAAATAAAATCGATTTAATAAAGAATATATATCGTATTATTTAAAAGATCTAATTTTGATTGATTGTTAGAATTCTTTATTTATTGATTTTATTCACGTATGCGGTCGTTCTTAATTTTAAAAATTAAAGAACTTAATTAATTTTATTATAAAAGAGAAACTAATGAAACTTTATTTCCAATTTATCTTAGTTTCAAACAGATATTATACATCACACGTAACGTTGTAGCTTGGAGCGTTCTATAATGTCATAAAATTACTGCGAATTGATTAGTTCCGTTTACCTACCCAAGGTGATTTAATAAACCGCTCGATTTGCAAATTACCGCCGATCAATAAAGTGCAATTTAGTGATTGATTGTACGAGGAAAATTGTGTTTCACTGGCGCAATACGTGATACGTGACAAACTAGTTGTAGTTCACGAATATATGATCTTAGGCGTGTACTTCTCAATTCCCCCCGGCTATGTACGCTAATTTATTTGACATCGATAATGCGGCCTCAGAAGTGCACGTAGAAAGCGTTAATAGTATCGCGGAACCAATAGAAATATCCTGTTTCTTCAATTATCGAAACAAAATGAGCTGATAAGTTGCGTGGCGGAATAGACGTAACCGTTACAAGATAGATATCATTGTTCAGCATCCGACAAGAAATACTGACTGGTTAAATAATAGGAAGATATTTCAGAATTTTTTATAATATTGATCATTTTACAATATTTTCTAAATATAACAAACATCATATTTATAATAAATATTTATAATACATATATTATAAATATTTATAGTATACATATTTTAAATATTAGTTATATTTATAAATATTTTTAATCAGTCCTTCTGTGATTTTGTTTAAAAAAATCAAAATTTGTTTTAAAAAATGTAAGATTTGTAATAATATTATATAACTGAAATAATAATCATACAGGATTTTTGTTAAGCATCATAAAACATATCTAATATTATAAAGTATCATCATATATCATCATAGTATCATCTAATAAATCTAGTCGATATCTAACGCTAAATAATTAATCAGTCTAATAAATTATTAATCCAATAAATAATAATTCAGTTAATACCTTCACAGGGGTTTTACATAACAACAACAGTCATAACAAAAAATATCTATCAAAATTGATTAGAGTATAAATGAGACAGTGTCGTCGACACGGGCAGAATTATGTATAAATTTCTTTTTCCTTGGATATTAAGTAGCTCTATATTATATCGATGATCGAGGTAGTGATGGTGCGCGTGTAGACTCATCGAACCGTAGTGAAACTCACTACGCCAGTGTAATAATGGTCCATTAATTAATATTTATGCCCTGCCCACGTGGCCATGACGCTTCCTTTGCGTATATATTAATTCTAACGTGGTTGCATCCGCATTATTCACGCTCCGCGTCTTATTAAAAAACGCGATCGCGGCTCTTTTCACGAGGCGAAAGAGAGAAAGAGAGAGAAAGAGAGAGATAATTTTGTTTTTTTTTTGTGTACTTATATCTTCTTGTAGTTCTGGATTTAATAACCTTCGTTTTGTCGATGCGTATCTCCGCCGAAATGACTTCATCCCACGATCGTTCATTCATTCTCACTTTTCTTATTTACTCTCAATCGATAGTTATTATAGATTCAGCTACTTCGATGAAAGCTTCGAAATTTTAAAGAAAATAATGGAATTTTGGATGTGGCAAGAATATGTAATATACAGGGTGTACTAATTGAAATAACGCCCATTAATCATATAGTGCTATTCCTAATAAGAAACTGAGACAGAAAGTCTATCATTTTGCAATTTTCGCATTATTTTTTTTTAGTTACCCAATGAATAAAATGTCTAAAATCGACGTATAAGACAGTTTTAAAATATTTTTAAGAGTTCTTTAAGAAAAATCTTTCAAAATATTTCATAAAGAACATGGAAAGATATCTTAAAATTGCTTTATACAGCGATTTTATCGGCAATATTTGGAAATTAATATCTCGTTAACTATTGCAAAAATTGCAAATAGAGAACTTTTCGACTCAGTTTTTTATTAGGAATAATATTGTATGATTAGTGGGCGTTATTTCATTACACCCTGTATAAAATAAAAATTACAAAATATTTTTTTTTTCAGAAAAAAATAAACACCTTTTATGTGATTCTAGACTAAAATTCCTAAGAGAGAGGAATTTTTCCTGTAGAATTTAAATTAATTTATTTGTCAAGACTATAATTACAACTGGTAGCTGATCGAGATAATGAGGGTGTTCTAAGTATTGCATAATAAACAACAAGGAACCAAGAGTACGTTGCTATGCCGCAATTACGCGTTTCTTGCGGGATGTATGTATGTGTGTGTGTGTGTATTCTGTGTGATATGAAAAAACGTATATGTACGTGTTCATATTGATCATCGCTCCGTGACGCTCGCATTAATTTCGCCCGATTCCTTTACCTTTTATGTGCTCTTTCCTGCTTATCGAAACGAATATAAACTATTCAAGACGATGTAAGTTTTGTAAACTTGAAAACGAAACAAATGAATGAAAATCGTTTGAATCACAAAAAATCACTTTTTCTTACGTTTTAGATAAATACATAATAAATTTAATAATAAAATATAAGGAAAAATTTATTCTAAACTTATTAGTGAATAATCTTTATTCTGTGACAGGTATAAAAGGTCAAAAAAAAAAAAAATAACTCCCTGTTTTCAGAGGATATATAGAAGACTATTCGGTAAGTAACAATAAGATTCATTTCCGCCGCCTGTAGATGTAGAGATGTAGAGATAACAGGATCGTAAAATATCGTTCATTCTGCGCATCTCCTTCTATTATACATTGCGAATAAACCTGCTGAACAGACATGCACTTTCCGTTTCAACTAGTCTAGTCTCGATGTAAATGCACGCTTTATTATACCACGTCAGATACACGAAGGTGCGGTGTACACCGATTAGAAAATGAAAGGGATTCCGCCGAGAACGATAGCGAATCAGTCGAGAGAACATAACTCTAGAATAGAGGAGGAATTACACGCAGGTGGAGAAATAGCTGTGGCAAGGAAAAACGTGTCAGTGAATCGAGTAAGTGGTAATTAACGAAGTTATTAGAATCGACACACGGCGATTGTTGTACTGCCTTTCTACCATTGATATTTCTATTATCTGTCTTACAGCAGTTTTATTTGAAAGTAATTTATAACTAAGAGATTATTGTATATAAGTTTAACAAATAAAATAATATGAATTATATGCCCCAATCTTATCAATATATATTTAATTTATACATATTCTTTAATCGTCCTCTGTACAAGATTTTTTTTTCTGTCTTCTGTGATTTGTTAGCTTTTTCATTTTCTCATAAAATATGAAATAATTAAAAATATATCGCTCATTTATAATGACATAACTAAAAAAAAATTATCACACTTTTTTAATTACTTGTAGAAAAAGAAAGGAAATACAAATAAAAAAAGAAAGAACATACTTTTATTCCTACAATCAGTTATCACATCAAAACGTTACATCAAACATTAATATTATAGCATTTTATGACTCAAATTAATGACTCAAAAGATTAAAACTAATCTTTTGGAAAAATTTCTTTCGCTGTGTCGTATTATTGTAGTAAATGAGAAATATGTTACATTATGCTACAATTATCGATAATACTCAATAATAACTGTTTTAAAATGTGCTAGCTATTGTGTGTGATATATTTGTTAGTGCGATACTTAAATGATACAATGATTAAGTACACGAATGTGTCCCACTGATCGTTTCGCTCGTATGGATTTATTTATATGTACGGATTGGATTTATATCATGTTTTTGCCGTCATAACTCATCGACATGTTTACGAACACCGCATATGATATCGCGTGCTGAGCTCATCATTCCCAATCGTTAATCATTCTCCCGTTTTTTTTGTTTTTCATCTTTTGATAAATCTGCAAAGTATATTATGCATGCTACACCACACATGTTGCAGCCGCATAAAGAATCGCGCTTACGAAGCTTAACAGTTCTTTGATCTTACGCGGCGTCAATTGAAAACTTGTTTTCCCCTTATTCTCATCATTGTGCCTGAACATTGTTAAGCACCGTCGATGGTGATTGGAATTTTTCTACGCGCCCCTAATCACGACTTAACACCCCATATGGCGAGCATGTTAAGCGAGCAACGTGCAAACTCGGCGTTTCATGAATAAGCTATGTTTTAATAGCTCCGACACGTGAAATCTCGTTGATTTATCAAAGCTCTTCCTATGTGTTACCGCGACGAATATACGCGCTCGCTCAAGTAGATTCACGGAACAGAACGAAGTCGGTCGCCGTGATTAATTAATCGCCGCTAGTTAATCAATCTTCGCTGGTATTCCGGTAGCTGACGACGATGGCATGAGAAAAAAAATGCGCGCGAAAGTTGCAACCGATCTTAGAATTTACAGAACTCTTGATTCTTTGTATGTAAATCTTTGTGAAAATTAATTCATGATAAATGGTGCTTTCACATTGCTATATTATAACATATGTATATTTATCAACTTTAATATTTGCTAAATATCTAGTTTTCTTTATAAAGTTATTTCTTGCGAAAGTTATATAACGTTATATAACGTCAAATTGTTTCGAATTAGATTAACATCAATTTTTAATAATAGTTTTTAATAATAGTTTGAAGTCATTCAATTTTAAATTCGCAGTTTTCTTCTGTAAATCTAGAATGTAATTTTTTAAAAAAATGTACATATCAAGTATATTATTCAATTGATATAGAATTCCTTCTAACGTATTATAAAATTTTATCATCGTCGACATTTTTTTACGAACAAGTCTCCATCCTGTGATTAAAGCGTCTCGTTAGTCGTTTCATGAGTAAAATAATACACACGCCGCACGTCAATGAAATTCCGCAATGCGTATAATAAAAGCAAAATTACGATTTGCAATCGGGTCGGGGTTAATAGCATGTCATGACGACGTGCACTTTCATTCTCGCGAATGCACTCGGAAAAAGAGAGAAAGAGAGAACGTCACACGTGTAATGGCCCTGGTAATTAATCTATCACCATAATAGCGAACTTTATAATTACTCACCGTTAATCACAATTTCATAATTGCCTGACCGATCAGTTTGTGCCGTGTGTATGCGTATTCGGAGCCCGATATCGCATGAATAAATGAAATCAATCATTGAATCTCTTCGAAAACGCATACGATATATTTAATTCTGTAAGGATAGATTTTTCCGATATCGCGCAGTTTAATAATCAATGTATAAAAACGAATAAACTTTTTTATTGTCACGCAATTATATTTCATATTTAACTATACGGAGAGAATTTTTTCTTAGAGTTTTCCCTGAAACTATAGTAGTCGGGACAACACTTCGAAAAATTTTATGTAAATCTCTTTCTTATTTATTAATAAAATTACAATGAAATATAAAAAATAAAAGTTTGATTAATTTTAGTGTATGGTAAAAATCTTTAAAATATTGTATTGTACCATAACTGTCATATTTTCAAGATAAATTTTAAAAGAAAATTCTCTCCGTGCAGGTGTCTTTGTATAACATTATAAAATATTATAAAACATTAATATTATAAAATATTATAAAAAAATATTCGAATTAAAATATTCGAGAAAAGAATTGCAAAATACGAATTAACATCATGAAAAATAATTTATATTTGCGATTACTGTTAATACCTACTGTACTATTAATATCCTTGTCAAGTTTTTTGTCGAATGCAATGTATCTTCATAACAGAGCTATACGTATAAATATATGAACAGAATCTGTCAAAGTTATCGAATATGTCAAGGTTAAAAGGAGCCTCATTCTCATTTTTCATACCAAAGAAAAAAAGAAATCATGAGAAATTTCATACTATTTACCTATAGAAGTATTAATTAAAACAAAAAAGAGATTATCACATGTATTCTCATTCTGAATAAACATTAAACAAGAATCGAGGCTATATAATAGTTCATGAAATTTTGATTATATAAATTTACATTACAAATTTACATTACAAAAGACACTATTAATAATTGTTTATATATAATTTTATATATTATTATTTCCTATTTAGTTGAATCGATAAAAATAATGTAATAACAGAGTTAATTGTGACAGATAACAATTTTACATCCGTATTCTTCAATAAAGAATAAATGGTTATTATACCAAAATTAAAAAATTATAAATATTTGACTAACATAAAATTATTTTACATCGTTAAATGTAACGGAAACATAATTAATATTGATCTTAATATCGTATTATTCTAATATAATTCTCTATTCCTCAATTATTTCGGCTGATTTGATTATTATTTGATTTTGTAATCATATTTGAACTGGTAGTTTATTACCTATATAATTCTAATAAAGATATAACAAGACCTACATATAGAATAATAGAGTTATGACATAGTCTCGCTTTCGACTTCCTATTTATTAATAAGTCATTCAGGTCATCTGTCAAGTTGGCAAGATGCAGTTAAATCTTCATAAATTATATCGACTACAATTTAGTCAAAGTGGATAAACGAGGTTAAGATATTGTAACACTTTCCAAGTGAAAGCGTTTCCGTTATAATTGACTAAATGTAAATCTTGCATAGATTCATCTAATCAAACAATTCTTCGATATTCTATGTTTTTTATACATCTTACATTCCTACATTTCCTCCGAAACAAAAAATTTTCATCAGTGAAAGCAACGTGGATTGCTCAGATTTATTCGAGTTTTCATTGGATATCAAATAGATATCCAATGAAATTAGTTGAAATAGTATTTCAACAATACGCACAAGATGACGAAGTTTTTTTTTTTTTAAATAAAAGATAAATAAAAAATAAAGATTTAGCTGTCGATATTCTGTTCTACCTCTACACATATCAAATATATAATATATTAATATATATAATATATTAACGTAAGTCTCATACGAATCTAATATTTATTTTTTATTATTCCTAAATTAAATTAATTCTATTCTCTTTAGACATTTATTGTATTATTATTTGCAAAAATGTGGCTATATATGACTATATATGACGAAATTAATTCGCTAAATTTAAAGGACTACGGATCAATAAACTTTACGAAAGAGATGACGAAATGTGGCAGTGAGTATTTAATGCTATCAGAATTAGCTACCGGAAATCGGCATCCAATAAATAATAACCATTGAATTATGTCGGACCCTTTCTCGACTTTTTTATAGACAGCCATAAATTTTGCGTCGAGTACGGTAGTAATTCTTCATCCACATCATCGGACGCATTTTAAACTTTAAAAAAGATATTGATTTTGCCACATGCGATAATATCGCCGTATGTATTGCGATGTAAAATACATAACAGCGACTTTTGCGACGACAGATATCGTTATGGATAGAGAGTTGGATAATAATCTCTCATTTAACAAGGCACACTTGTTACTTTGATGCATAAAAAAATTGAGAAAACAGGCAAATTTTTAAAAACGCGGAAAAAAACATCAACAATATAGATGAAGAATTGTAGAACCAATAGACAAATACTAAAGAAATTATTACATATTCTATATTATCATTAATTCTTATTTCTTATTTTATTATTAAGTAACTAAAAAAAAAGTTTTCGAACTTCATCTAATATTTTTAGAACATCTTTTTAAAACTATTTCGATTACTAATTGTTATTATTTTCTTCTGCGGCAGAAAAATAAAATACAATCTTTAAGCAAATAGGTTTAAAAATACGAAAATTAGTATGTGGAGTGCTTAGAACATCCCAAAAAATTTCAATTTTATAGTTTTATTTTTACTAGTATATTATAGATAAATTTATACCTTATGACGAATATAAAAATAATGGAATTAACGGAATGTAAAAATAAAAATTCAAACTTTAAGACTTTTGGAAATCTAGACAATACTTTATATTTTCCTTTTTCAGAACGAGATATTACAGAAAGCTAAACCTGTGGCCACTTTCCTACTTAAAGATTACGTGCGCAGGAATAATGCAGTGTTCAAAAATATTACCGCCTATTATCTAATAAAAATCAAAGTTATAAACATTTCTGAGTGAAAAATCTCTTTCTTTTCTCGTATCGATAAATAATCACCACATGCCTGTTTCCTCATAAAAGATAGTGCGAGACAGAGGCAGTATCTACGTATCAGTCAGTTTTTCCGTGCTGATGAGCGATAAATCTGCGTTCGAATGTTCGAGCTTCTGACTTCTCATTGTCATATGGTGTACGCGTCAGGAAAATTCATACGAAATAAGTATGCAACGCGCAGTACGAATCATTACAGAGCCAATTTCTTTTTTTATAGTTGACACTTATAGCTTTCACATGGAAATCGGCAGTAATAAGAATAACTTCGCACGAATTTATGTGCGTCGCAAAAGTACTGTATTGTACATAATTAACATTTACTTTTACGCACAAATATGCGTAAAAGTAAGTACAGGTTTTGATTATGTAAAAAAGTGATGCGACTTCTCGATCTCACGTTAAAATTAGACAGTAAATTATGACTTTAATTACGTACTAAATTTCTGTAAAGGTTACGTGATAAAGTGATTAGAAAGGTAAAAATCGATAATGTAAAGTGCGATGATTAAAAATAAGAGATCGACAAAATACCATAGTTTACATTATAATTGAGTTGATTAATCTTGCAAAATATCTACATCATAAAAAACCTCGACACAAATAATTTCTTATTCTCTAATTATAGAAGTTTATAATTAATTAATGAATATTATCTGTTGCTGATAATCACGATGTGAACCAATAATATTTCATATCTCGATACCCAATACGATTGCATCTCCAAAAGTAAAATTCTACGCGTACTACAAGAAATATTAAGAACAAGATTAAATATTAAATATTAGAGAAATAAAAATATTAAAATATGTAATTATAACAAACATGATTTTTTTATTATAAAATTAAAAAGAAGAGCACAGCACAAGTTATTTTGTGATATTTAATATGTAGTTCAAGTTTATAAATAATTTAGACGTTTCGACCATAATCCGGTCATAATCTTCAATAAATTTATCAATATCAATAAAAGGAATTTTATAATTTATAATAAAAATAAATTTTGTAAATTGACTCAACAATCATGTTTTATGATGTACAAGAGGAAAAAAATTGATTTATAATTATGATTTATAATCATTGAATTTTAATGTTAAATTTATGTAAATTCTGCATTTTTATTGATATTTGTAAATTTATTGAAAATGGCCGAAACTAAATCATTTATAACTAAACTTGATTACATATCAAATCACAAAAAACAACTGGTTTTATGCTCTTTGTTTTATTAATTTTATAAAAAATATTAATATAAATATAAATAGAGATTATAAACGTAATACACAACGGATATAAATCAAATATAAGACATATATCTTACACAGATATAAGACATAAAAATGTCTTACATTTTGTACGTTCAATTTCTATTCATAACTTTCATTTCTCTAATATTTCTACATTTAATATTCCTGTTCTTAATATTTCTTCCATTGAGCACATGAAGCATAATAATAATACTGTGAAAGTATAATATGACACATGCGGAGCAATTTGTGCTGCTGCCTGTCGGGTCGAAATTCGGCGAGCGAATGATAGCGCAGTAATCTTTGTGTACACAACGACATGTGCAGAGCAAAATAATGCATTGGAAGTTTGTTACTATGAAATATATTACGAAATAAATGTAAGCGTTGAAAATTCTACACCTATTTATAATTATTGTAATTATTTTGATTAATGACTGTTATTATATATTTTACATATATTATTCTATGACCATGTCAAAATCAGTTGTTTAAAATAATGATTAATTCCATTCAATCAAGAAAACTTTTGAAATAGAAATCTTTTTTACTTATAATCTAATTAAATTCAAAGGTTTTATTTTAATTTGATGTATAAAGATATACATATATTACTGTAATAACAAATTTTAACTGTCATACGCATTAATTAATTAATTTATTTTTAGCTTGAATAATTAAATATCTCATTTAAAAAACTTATGAGATTTTATTTAAGAAATAAGATTGATTTTCTTTTTAATCGAAAATCTATTCATATAAATTAGTGTATTTGTAATAATATGTATTATTTTCACAGATGTTCAAGAAATCGAAACTGATTTTAATGAATAGGAAGAATTAAATTAAATCATTACAAAAAAATGTCAATTTTATTATTTTTTTTTATTACATATTATGCAATTTTACTGCTCTCAAAATATAAAAAAATGAAAAACATAATAATTAATTTCTGATAAAAAATTCCGAAAAAATACTCTTCTAATTAAAAGATAACTGTATTTCTTAAATAAATATAATACTTAAATAAATAAATTTAGTTTTATTGTTTTTTGTTAAATTTGGCAAAAATTCAAATTTTAAACATATGCATTAAATCAAATCATTATAATGTTCTAATAAAAAACGGTATTCTGAAATATTTAATTTTAATAATTTAAAAATCTATTCTCTATGACTTTCAAATTTTTCAAATCAAACTTTTTATATAAGCAATTATTTTTGATTCTCAGAAAAATATTGCAAGATTAAAAAAGCTATTAATTACATACATATATCAAAATTTTTCAAATCGTGATGAATTAAGTCAACGTGACTGAAACTTCATTTGAGTTTCTTAATTATATCATGATTTCAAATGTGAACTAACAAAAATCAAATTAATTCTCATAATTCAATTATTAAATCGTATCTCAAGATTGATTTCAATCAAGTTCTTTAACATAAAAGCGACTATAAATACAAGCCCAAGTAGTTCAAATAATTCGCTCCAGTTAAAATATTAGTTCACGATACTCGTTTTTCGTAACGAAATGACGCGAGAAAATTTTGCCGAGATAATAACGCGATATTGCCGTAAGAGCAGTCAAGTGTAAAGTGAGAAAATCGAAATCGTGAAATGCAGGACGCACTTCATTGCGTTGCGTCGCCGAAGATGGGATAGTTCGAGTTTGCTTTTCTACATCGATTTTATTTTCTCACGAGTTCCCATGAGAGCGACCGTGAAATTTATTCGAAAATATACGTTTCTCTAGTAATATGTATTAAGAATCTTAAAACCACCATACGGAAGTAAATTATTCACCAGTAAAATCATTCACGCTAAATAGTAAATATTCTATGTTGTAGATATGTTTTAATAATAAAATGCGTTTCGCGCGCGATTTCGATTTCACGGTATAAAAACGTTCCACAGTTTAAAAAAAATTTATTCTCGAAAAGGAATGATGTGGAAAAAAAACACGTGAAATATTCTTAATGAGTCATTATATTGTTGCACAGGTTTTGTATGATAAAAAAAAGCTTCGCAATAACAATGTAATGACATCGACACTGTCGTTAAAAATTAACAAAAATAAGGGTCTAAATCTCCTTTAATTACGTATCCCAGGACGAATTAGTGCAATTCAAACAGGCGGCATCAATTGACAGCGGATGTTTACGAAGAAATAATCATCCGAACGTGATGCAGTCGCATTAAAATCAAAGAAACACGCGGCGAAAGAAACGAAGGAAACAAAATTCGTGATCAATGGAATCTGTGACGATTTTAACGAGAACTCTCGTTATCAGAAATTTGATTGTCCAGGTTTATGAGGGAATGAAAACTGCGAGATCAATTTTTAACTATTTTCGGTCACAGTTACTGCCTCTTCCTAGAGTAATTAACATTTCTGGGCGTACCTAAATAATAACTGTTTAAAACGCAAGAGTTTACATTGTATTCTATACGCGCACCCACATTTAATTGAAATGAGGAGAATTTGCAGGAACTTAGTACATTTAGATAAATACAATGCATAATTATTTCATATTATTCTTTTCTTTAATATAAAGAAAAATCTCTTTTTTTAAATTACAAATTCTTTGATTCAATCATCAATTTAAATATATTTTTTTCAAAAGAAGTGTTATTGATATCGTTATCGATAATATTTGTAAATAAGCTTAATATGAATAGCTTGATTTAATAGATTAACAATGAAAAGTTTAATAAAAAAATTTTAAAGATACAAGAAATATAAATATGTTAATTGTAAATTATGAATTATATTTATTCATTTTAAAAATTATAATATCGATTTAAATCAATCCACAGAAGTACACAAACCAAATCATTTCCTTTCGATCTCAATAATTAAGTTTTCCACTCGTGAGACGATATCTGCGATGAATCGGACAGGTTTTAAACTCGTCAAAGAAGCTATTAAAAGAATAGATGGAAAACGAACAAGAGGAACAATAAAATCGAAGAAGCTCAAGAAAATTGGAGCACCGGGGCGTGACGCCAAGACAGCCTGTTCTACGTATATTAGCTAAGGAAGCAAACCTGCTTCTTAGCCGCGTCTTGACCTGGCTCCACAACATATCAGTGTCTCGCTTGTCTTATTCTATGGGAATAAAACGAATGCGTAGGTATACCAAGTCTACGTGGCCTTGCAAGGCCACTTCTATGCATCGCAAGATCAGAGATCGCATATCGGTAGATATCATTCTCTCATTTACTGCCGAGAATAACGATAGGAAATTTTTTAAAATTTGCAATAATGTATCATCATCATGAATCTCTTATAGATCTTTTTTAATTATTACAAATTTTACGATATTATTTTACGATATTACGGATGTAAGAAATGTCGGGTGCTAATTAGCCGAAAATTGGAGAACTAACGAGACACCCGGTATTCAGTATCGATATTATCGTTTTTAACGGTTCTGATATAATTGCTTAAAATGCGAACTGTTAATTGTTTCTTTCTTTCACGTCGAAATCATTATTAGAATAGCTAGATAATAAATTTCTTCGATCTATTTTGTTTGCTAATCCGGAGCTACAATAAAACGAATAAAATGTTATCCGTATTAGAATTTAAAAATAAAGATGTGTATCGTCATAAAACGTGGCTAGCAAAACGAAATCAATTATTAATATTAATATTATATCTTGTAAACAGAAAGTAAATTAATTCTTTTTATAATTTGCTAATAGGACATATTTCCTTTCAAATAAACAAAAATATATATGTGTATGTATATGAGTGTGTGTAGCAACTATTCTATCATCACAAGAAGCATAAAATATTATACGCTAAAGAGTTGATATAATTTATACAGAGATGCATTACAGTTACAACTATCGACAGTGCTTTATTTACAGTGCAGCTACAGCGAAATAGTCTTAAAATATAGAATATTGGAACTTATACCAAGATTATAAAATTATAAATTTAAATTTAAAACGAAATCAAAATACATTCCTGAATAATTTTTTTAAATTTATTTTAACGATCAAATCTAAATGATAGAAAAAATTATTTGCCTAAATTTATCATATAAATAAATAAATATTAATTTATTATTAAATAAATATTATTAAAAGATTAATATGAATTGGTTCTTTTCTCCAATATTTATCTAAGGAACAAAATTCAAATTAAAATTATAAAAATTATAAATTTGATTGACTTTATAAAATCTATAATTATATAAAAGTATATTTATGTACACATGTCATTATATAATGTCATTGTTTTAGAAAAGATCTTTCTGCCTATTTACATAAAAAGATGGTTTGAATAGCTTTCTTAATGTAAAGGTTAATAAGCCAAAATAAACAAATGAAACTAATAACTGTTAAATTATTGTAATAAAACGTATATGAAACCGTATATGAAACGTATTGAAACCTTCTATTTTTTTTTCTACTTTGATTGCAATATATATATATATATATATATATATATATATTTAATGACTTAATTTAAGCGGAATGTTTTGACTCAATAAAGCCTTATCTAATCGAATACAATCAAAGTAGAAAAAAAAATAGAAGCTTTCAAATGGGCAAACAATGTCAATCGAGGCAACATACAGTTTCAGTTATCGGATGATAAATTACACAGATTACACATGCTAATGTAGTTTAATTTAAAAGTATGTATCGCAATACAAAAAATGCTCTGAATCAAAATATAAGATAAGTTTATAATTGAGTCTTTGTTTCCTTTGCGAAAACTATTAAGTTTGATCATAAAAGTTTGTGTTATGTTATTAATTTTTATCAATATAATTACGTATTTCCATTTTTACGTAATAAAGACTAATTGATGAACTAATAAGAGTAACTCATCTCATATAAAATATTATAAGAACATAATATATAAATACATTTTACGTAACATATTGTATATAAATGAAAACTTGTGTAATTTAGAACAGGATAATGTTATAAAAGATAGAGAAATAAGATCATGTTTCTTTCGAACAACTTTTAATAATTAGAATCGGATCAATTTCGATCATTAGAAATCATACGACAGACACATTTCATTTCTCGTTATCGGAATCGATCCAATTCCAGTCATTAGATGTGTTTCACTATTTTTTATGATATTATCCTGCTCCTAAATTACATACATATTTTATTGTCGTACTGTAAAAGATTCGTTTCTGTAATAATTTATAAGATGAGCTACTCAATTTAGTCTTTACATAAAAATTGATCGGAAAACGCAGTTATATTGACAAAAACTGTACCCTCTTTGCTACCAACCTTGTTTGTATGTTTTTTACAACACCGAAACTTAATTAATTCTCGCAAAAGAAACGAAAAATCAATTATAAACTTATATTTGGACATCAGTGCTTTTTTTATATTGACACATACTTTTAGGCACATTTAACGTGTGTAATTTATTATCGACATTGTATGTTGCATTCTATCACGATTTTACATGGCTTATTTTGAAACTTTTATTTCTTACTTTGATTGTATTTAATCAGGTGCTTGTTTTTAGTGATTGATGAGGGCTTTGTTAAGTCGAAACATTTCGTTTGAAGTTATTAAACATATGCGTTTTATTAATTAAACAACTAATTTTGATCGTTCATTTGGTCTGTTAACCGAACTATTAACATTTTTAATATACAAGCCATTTTTCTTATTTTTAACTATCTTGACATATAGAGTAAGGTCGCCTATTATGAAATAGGCTCCTAATATGAAATAGCAGTTTCTGTTAAACTAAGAAGCACATGTGTTTGGTTCTATCATGAATTTTTACTCTTAATGTGAAATCTGTTTAGTAGAAAATTTAATATTAGATCATGCGTATAATCGTTGCAAAAAAAGATTTGTGAAATTGGATGTTGTCAAATTTTAGTAAAGTTAAAGTATTTAAATCTTGTTTTATTATATAAAAATAAATATTGGATAATAAATCTGCATGCAGTGATAAAGTAAGATCGTATTAATAGGAAAACACGTAATACAATGATTTTTTTAACTGTAAAGATTAGATTTGATGATCGTGAAACCGCAAGGCGTGGAAGTCATAATATGAGTTACTCAGGGTATTCCTAGCTAATATCATCTAAACAATTCAATATCTCAAAGCACATTATCATACGTTAACAATATGTTAACGTATATGACGATTATCTCATTATTATTGAGATTTTTCACAAACACACAC
>Ga0157364_1000675_pt1 | contig 25164 bp, 13 predicted proteins | sample AttsexASBM2_FD_111476 | JGI IMG/M metagenome (GOLD analysis project Ga0157364, IMG submission 111476) | Fungus gardens microbial communities from leaf cutter ant in Ribeirão Preto, State of São Paulo, Brazil - Atta sexdens ASBM2 | ecosystem: Host-associated > Fungi > Mycelium > Unclassified ...
ATATATATATATATATATATAAAATGAATAAAACAAACTCGCCATCAAAATGGAATGAGATAATCCTTGCAATCTCGATTCAGAACAGATCATATATTCGCCTCGATCCTCGAAGCTATTCATATCATTTTCCTCTATTTTTAACCCTTAAGTAGTCTTACGATCAAATGCAGGATTAAACAAATTTTAAGATTAAACAAATATTCTTATATCAATTCCAAATTAATTATTTTGAGTCATTCTCTGTCTAACAGAGAGTGACTTAAGTAGAGAGTGTAAGTATATTGAATAATTGACAAGCGAAATGTTAAAACGAGGAGAATTAAGAGAATCCGGTAGGGACAATGACGACAAAAAAGAGTGAAACATGAGAAGAATGACAAATCAGACTTTTAAAAAAGCATAGTGTTACATGTTCTGTGAAAAGAAATCCAACACTACCAACACTGATACCAAGAGTAAAATTAAATGTGACTGTTAAAAGCTTGAATTACACGGACAAAGTTAGCAACCTATTCCAACGCGACCAATCAAGGGTTAAACTGTATTTCGTTATCATTCACACAGTCACCCATTCTCTCTTTCTCTCTCTCTCATTTTCTCGAAGATTTGTCGCTACGGCGGTGCAGATCACCCACTGAGCACGTTGCGCATGAGACGACGAAGGAGGACGAGAGTCGTGCATTCACTCGCGCTGCAGTATCTCCTGATTCAGGAAAATAGACAAAGCGTTCAGACAGTCTGACTCTCTCGCATGGAGCGTTCCAAAGCGGCCGTTCGTTTCTGTCAGAAATTTAATGAGAGCTGAGACACAGACCTGTCCTCAAAAGTGAGGAGAGTAGCTCATGGTCTGTTTCCTTTCTTTCTCTCTTTCTCTCAGAATCGATGGATATTTTTCTATTCTCTACTATTCTCGCTACTGAGTTGTAGACGATTATGCGAGATACTTCGCTTCTTCCACGATCTCTAAGCAATAATCGTTTTTTTTTGTTCAGAATAGAACAGTTATATAGAATTGTTGAATGTTTCAGCTGCGAAATGTTCGACGCGATTCTTCGAGAAGCGATAAAGAATATCGCGAAGCGTAAATCATGCTGACATGTACACTTCACGCACATATTTTTACATTTCGTCAGTCCTGATAAAGTATTTGTTTACTTTTTAATAAAAATGCCTGCCGTAGCGTAACGAGAATATGCCACAAAGAATACGCACCATCGACACGTTTGTCATATGAGTGATCTCGATGTGACACATCTCGAGAATAATATCGACAATGGCATTTTCGAGCGTATGCTTTTATCTCATTTTTAGGAATGAAATTCAGCTTGGGACGCTCCATGCGGATCACGATTAGTCGGTTTATCCTGGAAAATCCTGCAATACTTAAGGGGACGTTAAAAGGACTTGAAGACGATGCAATTACCATTCGATAAGTTTTTATGATATGTCGCACTCTACCTTTAATAATTACGGTAAGCCTCGGTCACTCGGGGAGAACACGTTTAAATAATTCGATTAATCGGCCACTGACGATAGCAAACTTACCATCTCGTATAAATCGTCTGTTCATGAATATAGCGGTAGCAATAGACAATCATGATAGTTATTATGATGTGATAAGAGACTACAAAAACATGTCAATCAAATTATAGCAATAAAAGATAAGCAATAAAATTATAATTTAAGTAAAATTGCTTTGTAAATAAAAATTTATACTCGTATAATACGGAATCACATTAATAAAAATATAGAATTATTGAAATAAAAAAAACATATGAAAAGGATATTCTTCACAAAATAAATTTTTCTCTTCAAAAACTCAATTTTGTAATCCCTCTCCTGTGTTACTGATTTCATGGAAGTATATTAAATATAAAATAAATTTATAAATTTATACGATGTGTCAGCATGATTCTCCATTGCCTCAGCTGTATCTTGTGTCCGATCGGTCAACGAAATGAATTAGGACTTACCATCTCAGTCGTGAGACTCGCTAGGGCCTCCTCCACAGTGGCCGCGATTCTTCCACCGTCATCCTGACGTTGATTACCCTTGATTGGCGTGGTCGGGCAACCAAAAATTATCGTTAATCGTCATCGTGCAAAAAATATCATTGGTCCTCGCAAATTACCATTAACGGAAGACAAGAGGTATCTCGAGCGATAGTGTAATCTCCAAATTAGTTCTATATTCGTAACTGCATAAAATTAAGAAATTTTAAAATATGTATTTGTCACAGTGCAAAATATTACACGACATATGCATAGCATTTGTATAAATGATTTTAAATGAAAAGTGATTCAAAATTTGTGCCTTTTTTTCGAGATTTTGCAATTTTGAGGCGAAACATGAAATGTGCATTTAAGAAATTGTGTTGTCTATGCATAAGAAGAAGCGTGTGAACTAATTGCGTAGGTCAATAGTAGAGAAGATAAAAAAAATATAGACAAAGATCAAAACTTATCTGCTAGAAGTCCTAAGAAATTTTCAAAAATCAGAAAACGGAAACAAATGAAAATAGAAAAATAAAATCAACATATAGACACAGGATTCAATGAAGAGTGACGAAGAAGTGAAATTTCGCGTTTTCGTATTTTTTTTTCCTTTATTGTCTCTTTCATAGTTATCAGGTATTTTAACAAAGCTTTATTTAAATTAGCTACACAGGACTAGACAGAACAACAATGTTGATTGATTATAGAATCATAATCGAATGAAAATATTTTCGCATTTGACTAACACTCTTGAAGCATAATCGATATTACACAACAATAATATTAGTTACAATAACATTAAAGTTAAACATTTATTTTTAATTGTTGCATTCATATATTTTAGGTATGTATATTTCGAGACAATTATGTATCATATTATTTTAATTTCAAAAAAATCTGTTTTCCTTTTTAAAAAAAAATGTTATAACAATAAATAAAAATCATAATACATATAATTTGAAAATTGATGAGAACAATGTATGTAATATATTAAAAAATAAGATGTTTAGTGTTTAGAAATTAAATTTTTTTCATAAGCTAAACATTCAATACATACTATTCAAATGTTCGATAACTCTACGATATTAACAAGATAGAAAGATCTTTCGCCATGATTGTCAATGTTGTTGACTCTGTTACATCATTCAATTTATATCAATCAAAAAAAAGCTTATAAAAAAGTTTCAGCTTCATAGAATCAATGTAATATAATTCTAAAAAAGTAAGTCGCTTTCCTAATATATATATATATATATCTTTCTCACAAAAAGGCAACTATCTAAAAAATCACTTAGAAAGTTTACAAGATCTACGTTAACACTCGATAATTAAATAACAGCGAGAATCAATATAATGTCTATGTTTGTTCTCGTACGAGCGACTCCTCGTTGGAGTGTTCGAAGGGGATAGAAGAGAGAGGAAGAAGAAGCCGAGATGGTAGTATCCTCATGGTAGTATCCTTTAGGAGCCATAGTAGATGTTCAACGCGTACAGCAACTTACCTATGTCGCCACTGCTGGAGCTCTCGGTGAAGGATGGCGTGCCCTCGGTCCACGTTGGCGTCGAGCCCTCAGCACTTCCGGCCGGTGGGGTCCATGTGAGACCGCCGCCACCTCGACTGCTGCTGCCGCCACTCTCGACACTCAGTGACGACTTGGTTTCCCTGCCGCCACTGCCACTACCGCTACCGCTGCTCTCCAAATGCACGTCCGATATGCTAAGAATAAATTCGTTCGTCATGTTTAAGCCTCAGCCGATAAGCTGAGGGAATCGAGTAATCATGTGTGATTAAATTAAAATCAAATACTAACATTCTCCTTTTCCTGAGGTTGCCGTAATAAAGCAAAGAAAAAAATGTTGTTTAGATGCGTGCAAAGTGCGAAGACAAGCATAAAATATATTTCAGGCTAAATATAGATAATATAAAAAAAATTCAAGCAGTGTAAAGACGTATCTCTGTGTACATGTTTTATCAATTGCATCTGATCGTCAATCTATTCTTAGCTGCATGCATCACTAAAATTATTATTTTATACTAAATTTATTAGCTATCTTTAATTTATTCATGTGAAAAAATGATAAATAATATTATTCTGTTGATTTTATTATTGGTTGAGAATTGAGGTACTTCAAAATTATCAATGATAGTAATTGGCAGAAGAGTGTACTCACCTTACAGTGTCGTGATACGTCTTGGTGAGAGTAACGTGATGAACAACCTTATTTTGTTTGGAATGAGTAGAGAACAGATTGCTCGTAAGAATAGGAGTTGCGCCGCCTTGCTGAAGGTGACCACCAGAAGCCAACGTTTGGTCGTTCGAACGGACTGCATCATCAAAGGGCGGGGGCGGGGTGGAGCAGGTGGAAGGAAGGGTGCCACCTACAAAAAGCGCGCTACAATTAGCCCTAATTAATACAATCAAATGCTGAAATAATAGGTAAGAGTGGAATGGCAAAGGATGGCTGAGATAAGAGATCCGTTTACAGTATTTACACTAATAATAATCACATCTATATATGCTTACAAAAACGACTGGCAGAAAATTATGATTTACTCCTTGAATTGCGATTTTAGTATTTTAGGATAAATATATTTCTCACAATTTTTTGAAAAGTACTAATATATTTTTTTTTATTTGCAAAAAAAGTTGAAAGATTTGGGAACACTTTTCATAACATTATATTGACTTGTATATGTTAATTTGTTGACAACTTGATTATTATTAAAAGAAAAATTCATCGACATATAAGATGGTATAAAGTTAATATCTATCATTTGTTAATTTTATATATTTATGCAGATTCATAAAGATTAATTCAACAAATACTCCAAATTATAAACCATCCTATATGTGAATTTAGCTGTACAATTTCTGATTAATCAAAATTTTTAACATGTGCATTTAAAATAGTGATGATATTTTTTCTAATTCCACAATGAATTAATTCTTCTGCCCGTCTGTATATGAATATAATTGAGGAAGTTTAGGATAAATAACTTTTAATATTTAATACAAAGAGAAAGATAAAGAAGATACAAAGAGGAAATTAATTATAAAATTTCCAAGGGCGATTGTATATACGCAGCGAAAAAACTATGCAGAGCAAAATTTCCAACATTTCTAAGAAGGCAAGCTAGCAAAATTTGATGAACCAAATTTTAAGAGTCGCGATAATATCATTTATCTAAGAATATTGCATTTTTAAAAATGTTGAAAATGTCAATATAAAGCATTTATTTCAAAAGTGATAGAAGCAAGACAAGTATTAAAATATTCACTTATACATATTTATGAAAGTACAACATAAAATTTATATTATTAACTATTTAATTAAAGTATGCAGAATAGATTCAATTTTATACGTTACTACATCATCAATGTATTCGTATAAACATCCTTTTATGTTACATGAGATAAATTACTACTAAATAATTTATTAAACTTCAGGACAAGTCGATTAAATACAATACGATTAGGAGGTAAATAAACGCAATTAAATGGGCGGATATCAGATTACACGAAATAAATTAGCAAAAGAGATATTGTTCTGAGAATAATAACGCGTATAAATAAAATTTTATTTCCTGTAAAACACATTGCGTTTATTCACTCGTCATTGGTGGCAATGAAATTCTATGCATGCAGTTTTTAATAAAACTCGAACGATACTTGAGCTAATAGAAACATCAATCATATAACTTTACACAATAAGCAGGGAGAACTCGACAACGATTTTTGTTATACATAAATGATACCTCGTCGATGTCTTAAATCGACTGACATTGAACGACGCAGACGTGGAAAAGAGATAGCAAGATATTAGTTCAACACAGATTACTCTCTTCTATTAATAACGATAGTCGAACATTTAACGGTAAACATAGCACATCATCTTCGCTAATCCTGATGATTACCGAAAATAAAATACTGTTATCATAATCTGAGACATGAGACGATATGCAAAAAATAATTGTCAAAAGGTATGCTTTGTCATGCAATAATGATACAAAAGAGATCAAAACATTTTACGTCATAAGTGTTCAGTGAAGAAAGATGAAAGCTGTAGTTTCTTCATAAAGTTGGAAGCTGCGAATCTCTTTTATAAGATTATAAATTCGGAAAAAAATTTTGTATATTATCGTTTACGCAGTTGACATCGTCGTCATCAGTTGGATAACATCAAGACTTATCGTTATTAATATCTTTATAAATCGCTTTGCTAAAATTAATAACCAAGAAATTTATGTCTTTATGTAAACGATCGCATCTTTCGATAAGTATGTAAAAAGGAAACATTCGGTTTTAACATTCCAAACTCTGAATTAAACGACGATAAATCGTCACAATGGCCACTCGAAAGAGACTTAAATGTTTGTCTCTTGTTAACATCGATATTAATTAATCTTCCTTTCAATACGATTTTTTCTTCTTGATTTAATCGAATTTCATTGACCGGCAGTGCAAATTTTTGTTTAATAGCGTTAATTTCATTTCCATAGTTTAAATTATCCAAGTGTACTTCTCGCCGAGCATTCTTCGTTTTATCTCTCACATCCATCTTAATCTTCTCAAAGTTCTTCACTCTTTCGAAAACGGAACATTTTAGAACATCGCTATTCCTATTTCGAATATCGTCGAAACAGGAAGATATGAATTCTTCTCTCTTGATTGTACTCAGCAATTTATCTCGGTTCACAACTTTCGAATTGGTCTTCTTAATATCAAATGAAGATTCTTCTTCACAAAAATAGGAATTTCCATCGTAGCTTTTACAATCGAATTTCGGAGATTCGTTTTTATATTTTTTAAATCTCTCATTAGCCTGTCGATTGAATTTACTAATCCCTTCATGAACTATCCTATCTTCTATATTTTCAGCTTTACCACGATAACTGTTTGCAAAAATTCCTTTGAATCCACCTCTATTATTTATTTGTTCATCATTTATATTCTTAGAGATATTCTTCTTCTTATCAAGATAGTTATTATCTCTGCCAGAAGGGCAATTCTGTTTCGTTTCATCACATCTGATTGCCGATTCCTTCCTTTTGCTTATAAAATCTGTATCATTTTTATTGCTTTTCTCCTGAATCTGATAATCACTCTTATTTCCTAGAGAACTCATTTTCAAAGACAATTTTTCATTTTCTTTTTTTGCACCTGTTTTCTCATTTTCAGCTAAATTTCCATTAAAAGTTTCCCTTTTAGACGTTCGTTTCTTCATCGACGGTTCCGGCGCAAGTCGTTTCCTTCTCTTAGATTTTTCTCGAATTTTTTGCAGCAAAATACTATCTTTTTTAACTGACGCGAATTTTAAGATTTTTTGCTTATAATTAGTCCATTCTTCAGCAGCCTCCATATAAGATGTATGCATATGATGCGTTCTCGCATCTTCCACTGGCTTACGAAGATGCGATACTGTCGTGATCGTTGTGATAGGCACTTCAAGATTCTTGTGCTTTCTCTTTACTCTCTCATAATATGTCTCAGAATATTTCTTGTCCTTGCGCGACATCTTGTAATTCATGAGATCAGCTCGAGAACTTGGATCTAAAGAGTATGTAAACTTCGCTAGATGATCCGTCTTGGTGTCGCCTTTTTTTTCTTTATCTTTCTTTGAGACTTTATAATTATCGTTATCCGTTTCATTGAAGTCTTTCAAGCGATTGGATCGACGAATTCCTCTATCTGGTCTGAGAGGGTGCAGACTAGTCTTAATAAAATAAGCGTCCTCTATCTTCACCACGCTGATAAATTCTTCCTCGTCCTCGTCGAGTTCTTGAGTGTGCCAATGCTGAATCGAGTCCATCGGTCGAATCCGTCCGGCTTCTCCACCGACACGATCGCGATGAGTGACGCGGCAAGTATTGGATGTTGATGTATGAGCATGCAACGCATTCGAGATCGCGGAAGTAGTTTTAATAGAAGTAGCAGCAGTGATAGTAGAGGCCACGGTTTTAGCGGTGGTGATAGAAGTAGAAGTACAGGAATGGTCAGATAGGAGCGAATGGTGCAGGTCGCACGAACTGTCATGCAAGCGATATCTCGTGATTATGGCTGCTTCATCACCTCGGCTGGAAGTCACCGACGACGACGTCGAGGCGGCGGTGCTGGCCGCCCGGTGATCCTCGGAGGACCTGACGGTCCTCGAGGCGCCCGTGCCCCGCGGTGGCACTGGAGGTGGGATCTTGCCGGACGGCACCAGGTTCGGGTTCGGCGGACTGGCCGCGCTTCTACCCTTCAGTACGGCCGGGTAACTCGTAACCTTGACCGTGGGGGCGGCCCCGGGCGGATGCTCGTGATGTGGACCTTGACCAGCGGCTAAGGTCAATGGGGGCGGACTCAGCGGACCGGCGGCAAGGTTAACTGGGGTGGAGGTGGCAATCGGCACCGAGGCCGCCACGTTCGTTGCGCTGATCGCAGGATCGGGCGGGCTAACTGCTGCCGTGGTCGTTCAAGGTAGTTCGAGGCCATCCAAGGGTTCAACGAGGAAAGTCGCGTATGCCGCGTCGCGATGGCGCGGGATGGGAAGACAGAGAGAAAGACAGGAGAAAAGAGAGAAACAGAGAAGCCGGATGAGAGAAGTCGAATGATTGGAGAACCGTGCAACGTCGATTCTTTTCTGACTGGTTCGTTTTATGAGAGTGGTCCGCGAGTGCAACAGCAATACTTTATACATATCGCGATTTATCATAATATATATATGTTGTAATTAAAAAGAAGTTCGTAACCAATGTAATATGTGAAGTTCACTTTATCCTATGATTATTACATAATGATGTAATAAATAAAATCTCTTTGGTAACATTTTCGCGATTTACAAATGCGTCGAATTTACGTTGCACAGTTCAAAACAATTACTTGCAATTCTAGTTAAAGCGATAAATGACACATGATTTATAACAAATATTGTTGCAATACGGAGTTAATTAAATTATTTTCAATTCATTAACTTTCATCTTTAATTTTAAATACACTCAATTTTAAATAGATCAGATAGAGAACAATTTATACACGAATTCTTAAAATTTTTCTCACATTTATTGTGTTTACTTTTTGATACAACAAAGAAAATACGATATATTCACGTATATTTTCGAGTGTAATACCGTTGTAAAAGATAATGGTACATTTTCGCGATATCGCGACGCAATCTTGAAAATGGTTTCACATGATACACAATAAACAACTGTACATTACGAGAGTAAGTGATTGTATAAGACTCACCGGCCTTTGTAGGTGATGTAGCATGCATTGTCGAACCTCCAGTTGCCGCCACCGCTAAACCACCATATAACACCATGTACCATTACCGTATTGTGATACGTATCCAGTTCTTAATCGGACAGAGAAACTCATCACGGATTTCGAGAGTACCCGAAAACGTCGAAGCCATTCATCAGTGCCGAAAGCGCGTTACAAGCACAAGATGTCTTAGCAATTTATTAGCAATATATTGATTAAACGTTGGAAATATATTGGAACAATATTTAGGCAATATTGTGCCAATAATTGATTAAGATAATCTCATATTCGGCGTTATGAAATCTCTTTGCCGTAGGGTTTGAAACGATGCGAGGCAGCAACGACAGAGTTATCGAATGCATAAAAAATATGTGTTTCATATTCGATCCAATTATTCCGATCCGATAAAATTGTAGGAGTTATTTTCGCATGTCTATAGCATCAAAATCGAACGATTCGTCTGCGATTGTCATTCAAACCCTGCTTCATCATTGGGTTCGCAACGTTCCTTCAAGCGTTTCATTTGCAGCGAAGCACGATAAAAGCAAATCCCATCGAAATCGCGGTTCCAGTTTCTCTGTCACATCTCGTTGGCCGATAGAGTCCCGAAGCAGAACCCGAGGATTCAAACGAGGGACGTTTATGTGGCAGGGAAACAAAACAATTGACGGACATTCACGATGTAAAAGTTTTATATATATATAGGATGGTAAACGAATTGATTGTGGGAATACAAGGAGAGATGAAGTGAGAAGGATCGCGCGAGGTGCAAAGGTATGTGTCAGTGGAACTTTTTGCCAGGTAAAATATAAATTTAAGAAGATATAAAAACAGCAATTCTCTGCTTTTTCTCTCCGTTATATACAATATAATTTTGCATTTAGTATTTACACCGATTTTACCGTTTGTTCGTCGCTGACGATGACTTGAGCCCGTGTGAGATATGGATATGTACAGACTTACATTTCTGATGATAAAATTCTCTAAACTTTTGATTCATCAGTAAAAGAAAAACGTGAGATTGAATATTGATTTCTTTACAAGGTGCGCCTTTGTAGTGCGAATTAAAATTCTACTAAACAATTAGAGATTATAATAAATGTACATACGCTTTTCATGTGTGTAGAGAAGTATCCATAGGAAACCAACGTGGAGCAAAGGACAGGAAGATAGGATCGGATAGAATCGGACGGAACTTCATCTAGAACTCTCGATGTCTTCACATATCGATATTGTCGTGAATGCTTTAGAAGCGGGTAACTTGGGAATGCCGCAACTAAGTTTATTGCACTGATCGCTGTGCCTGGCTACAGTGAAATCCAGCGCAAAGCTAATGGTAGAACCGTGAAGAAAACGTTCTGTCGAAATTTTCGGCACGATTTTCGGAATTCACGTCCAAACCTCTCAGTCGCGATGCTAATATATTTTACTTGGAATCGGACGTTACTTTAATCAATTCTCTCATTACAATTTATTATTTTAGACACACTGAAGATGAATATTAAAGAATATATATCCAGTTACTTAAAAAACGCGAAATAATTATTATTTACGGTCTGTTACTGATGACGTTCCGAAAACCGATCAATTTCTCGCGTGATATCATGAATAAGCGTAGAGAACTTTTGAATGATAGAAAATCGGAAAAAAATTATTTGAGTTTGAAAGAAACGCATTTAACTTACCGGTTGAATCAAAGTCACCCTCTAGCGGCCTCAATGGTCTGCTTATACTTTTCCTCTTCGATGGGGAATGTTTCAAAGCTGCAACATAAAGTATGCGATGCTATAATTTCTTTCTACGTAAGCTGTGCGAACTAAACAAATTCATTTTTAAAAACCACTATAAAAATACGTGTTAAGTACGCTTATCAAAAGGGCTCAAAACGCTACAAAAATTGACATCAGCAAGGATCGAAGAATATTTTATTGACTTTGTTTCGTTAATTTGTTTTAGTTTAAAAATATCATAAACTTAATTGTTAGTAGAATATCATAAATCGGGTTATTCAATTTTTACAATAATTATATAAAATAATTTCTACTTTGCAGTATTGCAATATTACTATGAATTCTAAAGAAAATTACAAAAAGATATAAAAATACACAGCTAAAATCGCAATCTATCTACACGTAATTTATCTTATTTCTTTTAAATAAGTGCTTTTATATTACATGGTCAATTTATCTATTTATTAATTCTAATAAAAAAAATAGTTCTTTCGTTTATAATTTAAATATTTAACTTTTCTGTTTGAATGACAAATCTTACTACAGAACTGCATTTGCTAAGCCTGTATAAAATTTAATTCTTTTTTCAATCTATGACTATACTATTCTATTATTTATTAACACATTCTAAACTATAGTATATGTTCTTATTGTATAAAAATACTTATATTTTACTAATCGCAGGCATAAAATAACATATATTGTGAATAAATGAGAATATAGTCAAGCGGACAACATTTAAACATGGCCTCGCTTGTTTTTAAGCGAAACTTTTTGTACGATTAGCAATTGTCACCTGTATGTGCTACGTTTTACTCCATGCCTAATTAATTACACAGAAAAAGAATATACGTACATGAGAAAATTGTGCTGGAATCTGTATATGTACATTTTATGCAAACGTAACAACTAGATTTCATTGTAAATTGCGCAGACGTTTTTATCCATTAATTTATCGGTCCGTGCTGTGATTATAGAGTATGTCTAGGCTAAACTAATTGCTGCACGATACCGAATGTGATAAGGAAAGTTTAGGATTTTAGAGTTTTATAGATAGAGAAATTAAGTGGAACACACTGAATAAAACGCAATTATCGAAATCTCTTTAAGGAATTCATCTTTTTGTGAGATGTAGAAAAATATAGTGTGGGGAAAGGGTGAAGAGTTCATTATCTATAACAAGTATATATTTATATATATAGATGTTATTCTTGGATATATTGAGAGAAGAATGACCTAGATTTATAATATTAAATTCTTGAGCTGTGTGTTGCAAAATGTATGTCAGAAAAACAGAGAACGGATATATGTGCGAAGAGTGATAAAAAATACATGTATCAGGCATACAATTCTCATAAGCACAAGCGAAAATCATAAATAAGAAACATACTCACAAAGATGTTCAAAAGATTCATTTGCATAATTCTGCTGCTAATTTCACTTAGTTTGCTTAACAAATACTTTCAGTATAAATATTCAAATTTAAAAAAATCATGTGTTAGTAACAAATATAAAAAGTTGCGTTTAAAATTGTAGTGTGTAAAAAAAATATTCATATTATAAAATGTAAACAAACTTCTCAGATATGTGTGTGTAATTGACTTTTCTAAATCGGTTATCTAATCTATTCTAATCTGTTGTATTCCTTTTAATTTTAATTCATCAGGTAAAAAAATATAAAAATAAACATGTAACATTCTAATATAATGAATACCTTCTTATCTTATCTTTGAATATATCACATGCAGAGAAATATAATATTAACTTTGTAAATTATATTTGCAATTATTTTAAAACAATTATTCAAATTCTTCTAAAAAATTGTGACAAAAGTTGTGATAGATTTTATCTGCTCAATGCAAAATTGTGTGTACGTAAGAGGTGAAATAAATCCACATATTGTAAAATCATAATGAATAGAACATGAAAAACAAATCATTCATAAGAAGAAATACATATCCAGGCAGAGGATCTTGTGAAAACAAACATTCGTACACAAATGGACAGATGGACACACACATAGACAGAGTTACCTATATAGCTGGTGACGAGGTTACGGAATTTGCGGTGATTCCCCTTAATCTCAGGCAGGTCCACTTTTGGTATTCAATTTTCGAGTTTCGATCGGTAGCAGGTCAGATGAGGTCATTGGGAGTTGACACGAAAAGAAGTGCACGGGACACAGAGAGAAACATTAACATTTAGCTAATACCGCTTATAATATGATTATGTACCGAATCATTGAACGAATGATAAAATCATAGGGACTGCCGAGAATAGATAGAAACATTAAAGAAAAATCAGGGTACACTTAATTTCCAAATATGTTGAAAGTTGAAATACAAAGTGACCTTAAGGTTATATTTCTTTTGTGTACTCGGATAGGAAAAAAATTAATATCGTAGAAACCGTTGCACAAGTTATTATCCAAGACTAATTGAATCTTGTTGCATTCGAAGATTTATGCGACTCAAGTTTCTGCTGTTTAAATGATGTTTTAACATATGATAATTTAAAAAATATATTACACTAATTATATGACTTTCCCTAAGATGTTTGGGCTGTCAATTGTAAATTGTTTAATCATATGATAAAGTATAAGTGATAGGTGATCAACAAAACGCAAACGTACGTAACACAACAAACACATTGCACGATACAATATTAAGACAATATACAAAGTGTAACCCGCTGATGGTGCAAAAAAACTTAATATGAACGATTACTAGGGAATGTATGTCATAATAAGGAACGACGTCAATAATGATGGTAATAGTACTAATGTAGCAAAAGTAATGATAGTAACAGTAATAGCATTAGTAGTAATAGTAACAGTACAGTAACAGTAGTAGTAATAATAGTTAAAGTAGTAGTGGTAGTAATAGTAGTAGTAGTAAAAGTAGTAGTAATAGTACAGTAAGTTATAAGTGTACGGGTGGGCTCATAAATGAAATGAAGTTGTAAACAGCGAAAATGTTTATTGTAAAATATATAAATATGTACAATGGTGCCCACGTTCAGTCAATAGCTGAATATTTTTACAAAAAAAATTCTACTTCTACCGATTATTCTCGCTCTCACACTCTCGCACTCTTTTTGTAATTAATCTCGTACACCCACGCGGTCCTACATTTGCTACTATTGCCAAAAATATATACGTTCAACATTATTTATATATCGCAGAGATTTTTCTACAGATACATAGACCGCACAAAACTAGCATTTCTATAAAGATCCTTTGTGTCGAGAAAATTATGGCATGCATTTTTTTTCTTTTTGAAGCTGTATTAAATATATATGCTACTTGAATGCTCGGATGTATTTCATGCGTTCTACTATATCTTTTTGTACTAATAAGCTCTGATGAATGAAAATATCAATGATTGCTTTGGCGCATCGATAAAATAGAAACTTTTTTCATTAAGATTTATTTATCCTTGACACATTAAAAAAATTTCATATAAAATTTTGGCACATGATATTTATTGATCGATTGAAAAATCTAAACGATAGAAATCGTGATTGTGATAATCTGTACACTAACAGATGCATACATATCTTCAGCTATATTATAGACTATATCAAGAAAAAGTTATTAATAAGCAAAAAATATTTGATTCTTCTATATAACATTTTATAAAAATTTTGCTTTAAGATACTTGTTTTTTTCAAACATGGCTCGGAATAAAATTTAATATACAAGAATACTAATGGAAGTCAAGATTAATAATATCGATATATAAAAAATACTCAGCTATATCTGTGGACACCAGTGATTGGTAATTCACTATTTCTCTTTTCAAACAAATATATAAAAAAAAATTGTGTATCGAAAGAAAATATGAAATGCACAATACGGTTGAACTTAAAAATAAAAATTATCATAAATAATAGAAAAAATTATATAATAAAATATACAAACGTGTATTGTGTTAGCAATTAGTTACACCAAAACAAAACCCAAAAATGATCAATTGACACTCATAAACCCAAAATATTCTTATTCACAGCATTGATTTGAAACGAATGCAGGTATCCGAAAAGTTCTGTTTTGGATCGGATTGAATTCTATTGATATCGCATTCGTTGAGATAAAAAGCGTATTATTCTTATTTAACAAGAAATAATTCTAATTATGCATGATATTTCATTAACTTACGCAAGGCACTGATAGATGAATAAAATTTGAATAGAATCATGATATTGATGCAAGCACGTCTAGATAATTTTCGGATATCCGCACAGTATTTGTCGCATTCTCTGCAGTCACTCAAATATCTTATAACGCTATTATAATCGTTAGAACATTTTTCTGGACGGCTAAATCTGTGATAAAATCTGTTAGGACAAAATTGAGTCGCCGACTTGCGCTTTCAACATTCTTAAAATATAAATAACTAGAGTATTTATTAAAACTGGCATCGCTTGTGTCAATCCTGATAATAGTAGTAATATGTTTGTGGAAGCTAATATTTTGTTGGGTGTCCTAAATGTTCCAATTCGTTAATAAGTTTGTTACACGCTAGATAAAAGAACATGTAACTATACAAATAAAGTAAATGAGTTTTGTAGCAAATTGTAACAAGAAAAAAAATATATGTTCCTAGCTTACGGCTTACTGCTGTCTATGAGGATTGGTATATGCTTTTTAAGTAACAATATAAGTACCTTACTAATTATATCATTATAACACTATATATATATATATATATATATATTGTAAGTACCAGTTTTGAGCTTCATTTATAATATACTTTTGTCCTATTCTCATTTTTCGTCTCGTTAAATGTTTAAAATATATCTCAAATGCCTCAATAAAAGATACAATTCGATAGCATTGTATATGGTTGAATCACAATATCGATATTGTTATTATAAACAAAAAAGATTTTGACTTTCAATTTAAATATCTTACAATGACTAGTTACTAATTACAGCTAAAACTTATTTTCTACCTTTGTAGGAAGTCAATTATCTCTTGTCTAATGTACCGAATTAATGTGATCAACCAGAAAACAATGACTACTGATAGGTAAGTAAGCATGAAAATACTCATAAATTAGCGAGTTTTGCTGAGTGTAATCTTGTAGTCAAACTTGTTAGGACAGGTTGATTCGGATGGTACTTACGTGATGGTATTTTCTTAAATACTGTCTTGGCCATGAAATCCTGAAAGCGTTGTGCATAAAATCCTGGTCGGTGCACTGATACAGTGTCCTTGGAAAATAAGAACATTTCTTCTATATTAACAATAGGACGTTGAGACCAATAAAAGGAAGTCAAAGAGAGTATGATAATTAAAAGGAAATCTATAAATTCACGCGCGCGCATGTGTGCTATATATACATCACTTACCCCATCATGTATCATCGATTTCCACGTATGTTCCAGTTTCTTTTTCAACCTGTAGCTTTGCAAAATGTCAATAATTCCAAGGAACAATAAAAGACGTTCACCACGCGCGTTTCTGGCAGGAATGCCACCTGAACTGTTAGGAACATTAAAAATGAAATTTATTATAATTAAAAACATATTAACACATCCATGTAAGAGTTAAACATATCGTGCTTACGGTACATCATCCTCTTCATCTATTGGTTCACTCTCAGCCTGAATACTTTCCATTGCTGTACTATGAGCAACCAATCTTTGACGATTTATACTACGTGATCGATTTAAAGCAGCAGCGCCTATTCTATCCTCTTTCTGTTTTTCTCTCTCAGATTGAATGAATCCGTCACTTTCGCCACACATTTCATCAATTTCTTCATCGGCACTTGCCGATAATCTTTGTTCTTGCTATAATATATTATGTATATGTATGTAAAGACAAATATATACTGACATTTACGTGATATGAAAAATGTCATGTGATATTTACAGCTTTTTCTTTTGCAGCCTGGTCAAGATTATGGATTCCAACAAGTAAAGAATAATCCATAATTTTGAAACTTTCTAATACACGACAATCCCGTTGAATAGTTTTTACTAGTGCACCATATGTGTCAGCTTCTAAAAAGATACCCTCTGGATGATGTTCTATAAAATCTAGGTCTTTATACGTTGGTGAAGACTTCGAACGTTCTGTTTTCGATGCCTAGAATTTTTAATATAAATAAAATTATAATAATAAATTATATAACATAAATAAAATTATATACATTGAAATATAATACTTATACATATTCATATAAAATATTACCTTTCTTTTGTATGTAGACCCTTTTAAATCATATTTTTGATGCAATTTTACAGATGAAGGTAAAAGATTATTCATAGCAATTAATCTAACATTTTTACTATTACATCGATAGCAGTACAATCCAAAAAACTTTGGCAATAATGTTCTTGGATTCTGATTTAGATTCTGTAGGAAATAATATTGTTGTTATAAAAAAAGCTTATGTGTTAAAAAAAGTATTATATTGTGTAATTATCTACTTCTAGAACGTACCATGTAATATCCTGGAAGTAGAGTTTGCAAAAACTCTCCTTCTTTGTGTTGAACAGTCTTTATGATAAATTCATCATCATCCGTTAGATAAAAGATACTTCCACTGGCGCCAGGATTTGATAACTCACGTAATGGTGCACTACACATTGACATCTAAAAAGGTTTATTATTAGTATATAATGTTAACGTTAATTTATACAGAAAAAAAATTTCTGAGATTTGTTTACCAAAAAATCATCCGGTTGAATGCCAAAGAGATCTCTAAAATAACGAAATGCAATAGGTGCATAGTTCTTAAATTTAAACTCCGAGAAATGATGGGCTGGAGTATGATTTGACCCTTCACTAGGAAAGTTCGTTGTTTCCACAGTCATAAAGTCTTGCATTAATAAATCACGTTCCGGTTTACTTGCAAGACCACCAACAGCATGCTGTATACCCAATTGAATAGATCCCATAATTTGTGTCGTTTGAATCTGTATAAAATAAATAAAAAAAATATTTTTTTTAACTAATCATGAAGATATAAAATTACAAATATTATTGATTTTAATTTTATATCACGCCTACAATATTAATAAAAAAAAAGATAGTAATGTCCCATGCTATTAAGTAGAGAAAGTCTAATCTCTCCTGCAATAAGCTTATATCAGGTGATTAAATCAGTAAATACATGTGTAGCTGATCATCACTCTCATTGATAGCCGAATAAGAAAAGTAGCTTATCTCTTTTATTAACATCAAAAGATCTTACCACTCATACTGCTAAACATAATATAGTATAAGCTTATTAAGTCTTTCTCTTTCACTTAATAATACTTAATAATACTCTTTAACTTTGATTACAAAGCGCAAAATTTGAAGAAACTATCTATTAAGAGTGCTACACTGGTATTCTTCCCATACCTTCTTATATGTGATTTCACCTCCCACTCCAACTCTTCGATGCCCAATCTTCCTCTCTCGTTCGGATTTGTTTCTTGATACCCCCACGAGGGTCTTGCCACCTGTCGTACCATGTTGTACTACTGAGCTCTGTAAAGATAATTGATAGTACATAACACATGCTTGTTAACACCAAATATATACTCAAGGAAAATAGTTTCACTTTAAATAATAATTCAATGCAATCTGAAATGCGCACAGCGAGAATTTATATGTAACAAATTATGTGTTCCGGCTAGCTCGCATTACGCAAGATCTCAGTATATACACATCACAAACTATCTGTTGTAGCAGAGTGTAGTATTTAGCACCATACGGAGGAAACACCGAAGATGTCTCCGGTTACGCGCGATTCACATGAATGATTATAAGAACTAAGAAGAAAAAGGAATTCATAGATATTGCTTCGTTGTGATAGATATCGCTGTGATTAGTTATACATTTTGCAAAAATATGTGATTATCGAAGCATGATATCCGCGATAATCGTTCACGTGCAACAGTGATTTATAATATATTTCTCTTATCTGTATTTTTAAGCGTGTCTCGCGAGTCGTAATAACAAGATCAAATTGCAAATTCGAGAACCCATTTTGCACAATTTGACTCTTTTGCAAGCGTGCAAGAATCGATCCTGCGGACGCTCGAGTGTAAATTATCCATGACGGGCAGATCTGTACGTCGTATAAAAATAGAAATGATTTCGCGAGTAAACTTAGGATATATCTGGCGCGACTGGTTGTAAATAGAAGATTAAAGAAATCTTATGTTATGGTCGATGTTGATCTATTTCGAATTAATTCAAAAGATATCAGACAATTTACTTGTTCCAGATTATTATCTTTATTCCCATTTTATCTTACGCGCTCGGCATGAACTTTATTTGGAAAGTATTGTAATAATGCACGATCGTGCATTGAATATATTTATAGAATAAGAATCAATGAAAAGCATACATTTAAGTGATCGCGATTAGTAATAAATGTAATATGAATGTGAATCCGCGCAAAAGGAGCGAGTGTTAATGGAAAATAATTAAAAGATGATGAAATGCACCACATTACGAATCAAGGTTTTTTCGTAGATGCTTCCTCTTTAAAATTATTTGAAAAATAAAAATTCTTGACAATCTATATAAAAAATCTATATAAAAAAATATTAATTATTTATTAGAAAACGAAGGAAGATAAGGGAGTATAAAATTAAGAAAGACATAACAGAATACAAAGGATTTTGTTTGAAACTCGCAGTGAATGAACGTAGTTCTTTCATTTGAATTTTTTTTTTGTTAAATCAACAATGAAATTATTATTTACGAATTGACTTTTGAGTTGACATATGCGCACGAAGATGTATGCGTGTATTTTCATTTATATTATTACATTAATTGCTAGTAATTATTTAAACATTATTGGAGTCATTGGAGTCTAATAAAATATTCAAATAAAATCGATTTTGTCATTTAACTGAAACACATGCATTTTTTAGGAGAATATTTTAAAAATAGCATTTATTTAGTTAAAGAAAAATCGATATGATTACTTACATCAAATGATGTTATTTTCTCTCCGGTCGATTTATCTGTAAAAAAAACAAAAGCATTTTAGTCACGTCATATGAAGTAATGTATCTACCTATGTATTTTGATAACAAACAGCGCTCAAGTTAGATAACGCGATGTAATAAAAATAAGCATATAATATATGAAATTTCGTAGAATTAAATGCTCTTTTTATTAATAAAATAATGATAAATAATTTAATTTGTTATATAATAAATTTTAATAAAACTATAAAATGATAATAAAATTAAAATTTTACATGCACAAATTCTGTTAAATTAAATAAGAATTAGACATTATTTTATATAAACATTCTGGTATAATAAATAAGGAAATTCAACACTTTTTGTTAAAAAGATTTTTCAAAAATAATTTTTCATAAAAATGTACGTATATAAATATAATACAAGTAACATTGATACGAATAAAAAAAAAATTTGAGTCTACGAGAGACTCTATGAGAGACGCGAAATCAACATTTTTTAAAAATGTAATTCAAGAAAATGAATATTAGATAGTAGAAACAATGTACGATTTCAACGATATTTTTACACGATCGATTCACTGAAGTGAGATTGCTTCTTTCATAATACAACACGTATATGTATTACTGAAAAATATTTACAGCTTTCTGATATTCCATTATATTTCTATTGCACACTTATTATTAAACGCGATTAATTAATTGTTAAAATTTACTGCATCTCTGCTTTCCTGTATTTTATTGAAGAAGCAACACTGTATAAATTATGTAATTATATATAATTACAAAATGTCTCATATTTACAAGTTATTAATTTTCATAAATAATAATAATCATAAATAAATGTAAAGTGAACGTATTAATGTTTCTTTTTTATAATAAAAAGATGGCATCTCATATATCTATTTGAAATAATGACTTCTTGAAATAAAATATTAAAATAATCGCTTTTAGAGATGAAAAGTTGCCAGAACAAGTCTGTGAATCATCGATAGATTTATTGATAACTAATGAAAAATTGTTTATCGTTTCAAGTGAATTTTGAATTAACTAATTACTGCGTACAATATCCAGTTTGATATTGTAGAAAAAGCGGCACGTGTACGTGCGAGGAAATAGCGGTTTGCGATATCGAGTGAAAAAGGCCCCAGGAATGACACAGCCTGTAGAATAAGGGTATACCAAGATGTCCTTACTTAGCCTTCTATTTTTAACCCTTGTCTCCCGTTGTGAGCTCGTGATTCAAACGCGTGCAGTGGTCTTGGTTCGGCTGAAACTAATTTTTTTTTCAACAACAAAAACCATAAAAAAGCGACGCCAAAACACCATCGGTGAATTTCTCAAAGCTACGCATGATACGCGATATTTGCACAGAAGAATCTACGTTTGTGAACGTTGCGTTTCATACATCGTGAAAAAACGTGTGAAACTATTTTCTTTCGAAGCTAGAATGAATTGTGTTATGTAAACGCTTAAGGTTCTCATCCTTGAGATAATAGAGACATTTTTCAACGAGATAATATTCTCTTGTTCTTTTGTGTCTAATGTAATCAAAAACTCAGAAAATAATTTCGATTATTATGTATCATGTAGTGAGAAAATAAAGAGAGAAAATAAAGAAAATCTCAGCTGAGATGTCTTCAGAAGTGAAAAAATTAAAGTCACTAAACATATAATATGATATTTCATATCGCAATTTCATTTTAAACTTGTTCAAGAATAAAATATAATGAGAATACAATTTCATCTGCCAAGGATGGGATGAAAAAATAATCTAAAATTTAACACAATTCCTATCGAAAACTCAAGAAATAATATATTTCGAGTATTTCACATACAATGTTTAAGAGAAAGAATATGTGAGATGAACAAAGAGATCTCATTTGAAATGTCTAGAGTCTAAAAGGAAGAAGGAACTAAAGTCACTGAATATATAATACGACATTTTACGAACTTTAAACTTCAAGAATAAAACGCAATGAGAGAATAGGTATAACTTCTTCCATTTTCGAAAGATATAAGAATGAAATAAAAAATAGTTCGAAGTTTAACAAAAATTCTTATTTGCTTGTAAAAGTACGATTTGTGTCAATAAATATAGTACCGAAGGATTTTCTAAGCGAAGGAAGAATCTTTCGCTTGATAAAGGGGAAGTTGTTATCTTTCGAAGAAGAGAAACAGTTCGGGCATGCAGTATCACTTTCCAATGCGCGTTCTACTTTTGTAGGCGATGTTTTCCTATACGACAGGGAAAATATCTATTTTTCGGATGGCGCGAATCCGATAATAGTGGGATTATCGCGACCGTGTGGCAAACTCCACGCGAATTCTGGAGCACGGGTTTCCACGTGCCGTCTCGCAGCGTCATTGACTCGATGCCCCATTAAACCACGTGTGCTGTCATCTTCACTGTCATAACGAATTCCAGTCATTTCCATTACACTAGATTAGTGCATCCTAAAAGCTGCTCTACATGAGATTAACAAAGTTAAATGTAAAAGCATATAAATATTTTTAACGATTAAATATTCAATAATGATATTGTCGCGTTATTTGGTATAGAATATTGTTTCATTGTTACAATTATATTATGCCAATGTACTTTATATAAAGCAGCCTTTGATATGAACTAACTCAGTTATCAGTATAGTGTCGATATACCGAATTCATCATTCGATAAAGATCAGAAGAGGAATCTGATAATCCAATCCTTTGAGTTAACATTTTGTTATTTTTTTACTTATATGTGTTAAAATGTAAATTAATTCATTTCTATGATCGAATTTTCAGCAAAGTGAACGCTTTATCGTCATTTTGACGTTTAAATGACGTCTTTAGCATTAAAATAACAAATAATGGCAGCTTATTTACTGGACTGTTTAGTTTCAAAATAAACAACATCTATATCAATGTGTGCACTTAGTAAATAATAAACTAAATTCTTCAATTAAAATATTTAATTCCGTTGTTTCAATTAAATTAACGACATATTAAATAAGAGCACAATGACGACCTATAAAAAATTTTTTTAAAATGAATAAAGTATAATTGAGTATAATTATAACTCAAATTGGATAGAATTTGACATTATGAATTTAACAGTGCTGGCGAACGAATCGCAATGTATCAGGCGGATCATTTAGTAAATCAAACACGGAGTGAAAATCAAGCATGGAATTCGCATACTTGATTGGATCAGCAATGGCAACAGCGAGGATGAAACCCGAACGTATTCGCTAAATAACGTTCGGTCGATGACATCGAAACTCGTATATGTCCCTAATTGTGTTTCTTTCTTCTTTATTCTTGTATTAAATTCCACGAACATATGGAAATAAAACGTTAATTAGTGTATCCCCTTTAACGAAATGGTGAGAGACGAAATCTGGCTCCTCGAGAAAAGATCTCAATGGCATTATCCGTTCAATTAAGTGTTTTCAATTTTCGGACATCCCGATAGAATAGAATTTACCGAATGCGAATTAAGAACAAAGATCATTCATTGTATTTGTTATTTTTACAAATCAAGCTTCGCTGTGCAGTTTTCAATGCTAGATATCTCGTGTAATTACGTAATATGTGCCGCGTGGAAAGAAAGTGTGTCATGCGTGGAATGTGCGATGTTTTTATGTAAGGATACACAGGTCTCGGGGAGTAAATTGAAGACGTTATTCTCCTTAAATGCGCCCTTCACTATATGGCGATACGCACTATCACCATGCGTGCGTGCGTCGTGCGTGCGTGTGTGCGCGCGCGCGTGTGTGTAGAGGAGATTAGTTTTTAACGCAAGTTAACAGTACAAGTTAAAAACTAATCACCTCTACAAACACGGCAGACGATCATGCTGGAACAAGTTTCTCGGCTGTATCGTTCATCTTCGTAACGTTGGATTTTTTTCAGTAGAGCATACAGAGATTTAAAATTTCCTGAAAGCCATTCCATGTTAGTCGATGTCACGATTGACAACTATTAGCTGTGAAATTACGATGAAAAATAGGAGAAATCTCAGCTTGACACGCAAGCTTTTATTCGCAATCGAAACGAATTTTTACTGAATGAATTATGATGCAAGCGAAATGACGGATATTCCGCTACGAGATTGCTTTTTATTTATGATAAATTCGATCACTTACACTATAATTAATACACGAATTAATACACATTATTGTATTATTGTAAGGCTATTTTATATAAAGTATCCAAATACAGTGGCATAATTTAATTAACTTTGATTTCATTGTCAATGAAATAATATATATATTTTGTTAAATAACGTGACAATAAATGTTTTTTCTAAATTTCTCAGACATAGTTCACTTTTTCTCTTTATTTTCCCAATGAAAAGGAAAAAAGAATCAAGAAATTCAGCTGTCTAGCGATAAAATGAATCATCGAACTGAAATGTTGAGTCAATATTGAATATGTAATATCAGTGATTTCGACATCAATTAAACCTCGATATGATGTCTAATTGATGGCTATTTTTTCGTTGGATAAAAAAACAGGCCTAGTATTATTAGGTATTTAATTATTTAAAATATGCATTAAGCTTTACATTTAGCTTTGCTAATTTCATGCTAATTTCAACAGCTTTTAGTATACACAAATTTAATTGTAATACAAATGATCAAATTCGATATTACTAACGCAAGTTAACACGTCATTCCATCTTTTTTGGCATTTCATGAGTAATAAAGACAGAATGATACTTGCGTTGACTTATGTCATCAAAGATATCCATTGCATCGTGAAGACGACAGGAGAAAGAAATGGTTCGGAGACCGTCAAATTTATCCATCGATCGATTACCTCGCAACTCGCAGAAAGGAGCCACGTCGTCGACACGCGAAGCGTATTTCGAAACAAACATTCCCCAAGTCTCGGACGACAGGTACGGACTCTCACGTTCGCGCTTTGTAGGTCGGGTGACACCCATTAGCTGTCAAACACGGTCAGTTAACATTAAACGGATCTTCGATCGAATGCGAGAGTAGCGCAAGGTCGCGTGCGAGGCGCGAGCATCGCGATCAGGTTGCGATTTCAGCCACGGTGATTCGCGAGAGTCGAGGAAATCATCGTCGAGTGAGAAATGACGCCTGACGCGGCGTCCGGGATCGCGGTATAGGTTAGGTCACAATGGATGGTCCAGGCACGCGGCAAGGAGAAGGGAGATTAAACGGAGTACGGGTGTCACATTCACTCACAGTCCTCCTCGATGGTGGATTGCTCCGGTCTAAGGTGATCCACC
>Ga0157364_1000676_pt1 | contig 25152 bp, 13 predicted proteins | sample AttsexASBM2_FD_111476 | JGI IMG/M metagenome (GOLD analysis project Ga0157364, IMG submission 111476) | Fungus gardens microbial communities from leaf cutter ant in Ribeirão Preto, State of São Paulo, Brazil - Atta sexdens ASBM2 | ecosystem: Host-associated > Fungi > Mycelium > Unclassified ...
GAATTTAAATTTCGAATGTGCATAACACCTATCTTCGTTAATTTTCACGTGTTACTCTAGTATACAATCGGGCTTATTGTTTCGACTTGCACAAATCGCATTGTTATGCGCGACCATCTGTGAACAAGAACATTAACACAATTCGTTTCGCATGCCAATGGGTATATATATATATATATATATATATATATATATATATACTCCAGTTGCATAACATTACGAATATTTGCTCGCAACATCAAATATTGTTCGTGCAAACAAAATACATAAAAGTGACGATTTTCCAATGAATACATAGGAATTATGAATTCGGAAAATATTAACCGCTTTTTTTTATTACATGAATCAATTGTAGAAAATACATTGAAATATTTCTTGTCCGTTTTTTATTTCCACATATTAAATGCATATTTTTAAAAAATCTTCAAATATTATTTTCTTTTCTTTTGCATCAATTTAATAAATAACACAAATAAATAAAAAGTATATCAATTTATATCAAAATTTAAATTCTAATTGGAGACATTAATGCAAAAAAATTCTTTAAATTCTATTAATATGTAAAAAGAAGAAAGAAGAAAAAATAAAGTAACATATCTATGTATATGTCAACATTTTTCCCATCTACAATCACAAATATACTGTAATCGAATATATTGTAAGCGATTACATATTGTACTTAACATTTTATTTCATAACTGTGAAAACAATTTAGTTTATCTAGAAATACAAGATAAGATTTGTGAGAAGAAATACTACTTGTTTATGAAATGCTACTTGTAAATAGCAGCTTGTATTATATTGTGACAACAAACACCTTCTTCAAGCGCACTTATTGATGTTAAGTGGCGATATATAAACGTCTGGGTACTTTATGAACCCGCAACATCTAGACTGTTAGAATCTATACCAGATTATCTACTTACTTTTTGTGACAGATAATCGCCATACAGCTTAAAACACGTCGCGTAAACGTTTGAGATTGATCGACACTAAGACATACTCTGTACATATACATATTATTCGAACAATGATATTCAAATGTATTATTATTCAAATTAATATTCAAATTAATATATTAATAAATTAATATAAGAAATTTAATATAGAAAAACTTTAATATTCACATTTTAGATACTTACACGTACGATAATCCTTAATTTATTAATTAATGTCCCAATTCCTCTGTTTGCTTGCTATCCACCACGTTGGTAAGACGTATTAGATTCACTTTTGCTATATATAGTATAGTTCAGGGATGTTGTCGGAGGATGAGTAATAGCAAATATTGCAGAGCTCCCTTCTGCTGTAATATGATGGGAAGTTCGCGAAATAATTAAGTACCCGAGTACTTAACGGTAATCTAATGTCATCTTAACGAGTGTAGGATCGATAGTACCCATAATGAAGAAGTTACTGCATGTCTCCCATATTGTCCCGTCGTGAAAATTGAGGAGGCGTGTTAATCGAAAATTGAGGTATTAGGGAAAACTTAATTGTTGTAAGTATCGCCATCTCCTAACCACCTAAGAGTTGTTTCGCCTTCATGCATCAAAATTGCAATAAAATTTTCTTTATCTAATTGCGGCGGATGACCCTATCAAGTTAATTAAAATTAAGTGTACCAATATAAAATAAATTATAGTAAACAAAACTACTGTAGAAGACAAAACTACTGTAAAAAAATTATACAATATTTATAAATGTATAATTTTCTATTTCATGCGATTTGAAGCCGAAGCTGAGCTGCAATGTATAAAAGTATAGTAGAATATGAATGCAATTTCAACAAACTCCATTAAAACTGCAAATTGAGTTTATAGTATTGAAATTCCGTTGTATCAACAACGGAAACGTAATCAAATTTCGTTATAGCAAATATATGCTATTCAAACTGTATTCGATGTAAAGAAATTTTTAAGAACAAGATCTAGATATTCAAAAAGACAAAACTAATAATTATTAAAAAATCATTGATATCCTAGTTATCGATTCAATTGACGTAAATTCAATTGACTAAATAGAACATATTCTAATTGAAATATCAAATTTTTTTCCGATTCGTATATTCAGAAATTTTTTCCGGGATTCCGAGATCTTCTATAAATAATGCGAGAGACATGTCCTCTCATTTTTGTCGGCCCGGCTTACTTCGTCCTGAAAATCGATTTGCACTCCTGACGGCCTCTTGACCCGTTACGCTGCTACTCTCGGAAGATCTTTTGGAAGATTGATATCATCTGTGGTAACGACTAGAACTGTATGTTCACCTATTGGACTCACTAATTGGATTGGCAAATAGCGAACAAGATGAGGATAATGTATTCTCTCAACAATGAGACGTACTACACAAATTTTCAAATCGATACTAATGTGAAAAATTCCAATAATTTCTTAAGGATTCTTCTAAAACATGATTCGCAGAATTTCTGATGAATACGATTAAAATACGGTAGTTAAAATATGGAAGTGTTTGTTATAAGGATTTTATCTTGCAATAAAAGAAGCCATCATCCATTATTTTTTCATTTAAATTTTTTATTTAAAATATAACTCAAATCAAAATTGATGCACGTTAAAAGCATGTCATAGATATGAAAAATTATACAGATCGATTTATGTCACTGCATGGCTTCGAAAAAATATTTGCATTCTCCATAAATTCTTTACAGTTTGTTATTCTACTTAATTCTCCACCATGACAAATGTACCCCTGATACCTAGAGATTGTAAAATATCCAGAAAAATTTGTAACAGTGGCTGTGTTGTTTGCAACACCGGTTAGCCGTTGACATTAAAAAATGGAAAAGAGAGTTGGAGTTGCGTACCGACTCGCGAGTAATAAAATATAATGGCAGTTTTATTGCGCTAGCGTCGTGTAGCGCACTTACATCACTTGAATTCAACCATAGTCGAGAGTTAAACTTGTTTTGTCCCATGCGCCCTGCGGTTACCTTCCTAGCATAAGACACTTTTTACTCCGATCCAACATTTCGTGTCGCTGTGAAATAGGTCACTCTAACTCGTGCTGGATAAAATTTTTAGTAGGCCCATCGAACTTGATCATAATTTCTCGTTTACTGTCTATTTTGTCATATTGAAAAAACTGAGGTCATCAAGATGAATCGAATGGTCAATATGTCTCTAATATTAATCTCATATTAATGACATTTCACATTAAACAATTAAAATAGACAATTAAAATAGACTTTATCTTATTATTCCTTTACAGATATATATATATATATATATATATATATATATATATATATATATCATATATATATGTATTATATATATATATATATATATATATATATATATATGTATCTTTAAAAAAATATATAATTTACCTTTCTAAAAATTATAAATTTCTTGCACAAAATCAACTTTACGTATTGTAATACTTTCTCCGCAAAAAAATCTTAAATGCTATTCATTAAGTTTGACAAAGAAACATAACTTCTTACGCGGAATACATTCATTTATCACTACACCATTAGATATCGAAGAAGCAATTTGCCCAACCTCTTAAATTAATTATGTTATTTTTTATTTCTTTGTCAAAATATAAATCAATCTACTTCTGGTTAACTTCAAAGTAAACATCATATCAACATATGCACTTAGTAAATAATAAAATAAGTCAAATGCAATTTAATACATTTTCTTGAGTTAAATTATTTAACTCCATTGTTTTCGTAAAATTAACGATAATAAGTAGATATAATAAGTAGATTAGCAGCGACAATCTATAGATATAATTAAAAATAATTCCAATTAGATATAATTTGACAAGTTAACAGAGCAAAGTATATCATGTAATCTGCGTGCAGATATATATCTATCAGGATAAAAAATTATAGAATCACGTTTGTAGCCTGAGCAACAACGTTCACATTCTTCAACAAGCTGACTATTCTCAGCGCACCATTGTCTTTCGATAGCGGCTTCGCTCGCGGTGAAGGTGCCCGTGAAAAGTCTCGTTATAAGGGAACTCGGAAAACTCGTGGTGGGCGAACAATTCGCGGGAGTTCTCGTGAAATTATGTTCGCGCAAGCAGCGTTTGCTCGGAGAAAAACTGTGAAGGAAAAGGAGATAGGATGTGCGGCACCGCTTGGTTAAATGAAAAATTGAGCTTCGCTCTCAAGTCCCGCGCACCATCCGTAAAGTCTCGAGAAGCTTTAGTACGGGTGAAGAGTTTCATCGCGTTTGGAATTCTTCGCAAAGACGAAACCGTCTCTAAGTAATAACGGCGGTAAAATCACGAGTTTCCACAGCCACTGCAAAATAATAGGAAAATAAATTGACCGCCATTCAGAAATGAAATTTCATTCGCCTATAACCGTATTTTGCCCATGACAAAATATTGGTTGCGGTATTTTACGGGTGCCAATCAATCGCGATTGAAATCCGCATTCATGTTTGCCTGCGAGTGTAAATACGGCGAAATAATTGGCTCCGTTCCCTATAAATTTCTCTGCTTCGGTTTGCCAACTCGATCGGTGTGCCAAAGTTATCTTCAACTAAAGCAAGAATATCCGCGGACAAGACTTGTCTGTTTTCTGACTTGTCTGAATAATAAAGGTAAGATCGTTCTCTTCATTGTTCGTCTTCAAATAGTTAGAAAACTCATTTTGTTAACAATGAAAGTAATATCTATCGTAGAATAATTAATTGTACAAGAAATTCAACGGCTATTGTTGGAAAAATCTACTAAAGCTATAATACTACTGATCTATTAACTCGTTCAGTGCAGATGTAATCGTTATTTATTAAAATACTATCAGCAGGCAATTAAATTTTCACAAAGTGGAATTGCAGAAAATAGTAGCGAATGACAGCAAGTATGATGAGTTTGTGCTCGAAATAAAAAAAAAACGGTAAGTATAATAGATCAAGTTTACATTTCTGTTCTAAAGAGCTTAAATGTCAAAAGCGGGCTCTATATTGAGCTGAAATATGAATCTTAATGGTGGAATTAAAACCAAGAGAGCGGAATATTCGTCGTTGAACGTTTGCTGATGAAGCGTATGATATAATTATATTGTATTTTTAATTGTAATTATCGTAAAAATAAATGAGAAAAAAGATGAAAGCAGTTATTGTTAAAATAATAATATCACTTCACGGACATCATAATTCCCAAGGAATGGAAGTAACGCGTTACTTTTATTGTTACTTTATCATAATAACAATTGGTAATGATTTTGCAAATTTTATAACTGTAAAGGTAATACTAGGATTAAAAAAGTCACTCGTTACTTATAATGGGTTGGAAAAGTTCACTCGTTACTGAAAAAAACTAACTTAACGCGTTACTTTTTAAAACTTGTAATGCATCGACATGTTACTTTTATTCGTTATTCATTTTAAATAAATAACACATAATAGTGTTACTTTTCAAAAATAATTTTCCTAATCTTAGCGTTTAATTAATTATTGTTACCGTCATAAAAAATTACGATGTCATATTAAATTGTTACTATAAAATATAATAGCAAAAATAACGGTGTTAGTTACTCTCCATCGCTGACAATTCCGTCAAAAAATACTATAATTCCTTATATTAAAAAATTCCTATGAATGATTAAGCGGGATGCAGATACAGTAGACCAGAAGAAACCTAATAGCACGCGATGCACAAGAATGAGATCGTGAAGGTGCAATCAACGCAAATCAGCGGAGACGCATCGTCTGAACAACGTGATCATTTACTCGGAAACGAGAAAACCCTTAACCCGATATCACGTAATCCTGCAACTCACGAACTTCTCCCGGTGGTGAGGTTACCCGACACTTTCATATCGGAGGTCATATCGGTGTCAGGAGATCTCCGATAACGCCACGAGTTGCGACACGCGGTATATCGCGCGTTTCATGCGCGTTGTACAATTCGCTTGTATCACCTTCGTGGGATTCGCTCATTCGTCACGGCAAGCGTCGACAGCGAATCCGTATCGAGGATCATCACGCTCGCGAGTTATCACCGGTTGGAGGACGATAATAAATGTGACGATGACGAGTTGGCGGCGCGCGTAAAGAGACACGAGAGCAACGACGTGCCAAGCATCCACCTCCTTCACCTCCTCTTTAGTCTCCTCGTTGGATTTATGAATACCACTGGGTGTAAAGGGATCGTACTTGCTTCCTGGTTGTAAAGGGAGATATATGGGACCTTATGGGACATCGTACATTAAACTGAGAACGGCCTTTGATGGTACTTATATGTACACGTAATATCGCGAATTGTTAAGTGTGTATTGGTAGAGATACGTTATATAGCAATAAGTTCGGATATATTTTTATAGTTCTTGATAGCCCTTGGTAACGTGAGATACAGTTTAGAATTGCGATAACACATAATCAGAACCTCAATACTCAAGATAATATATTACACCGAAATATACATGGAACAAACGGTTTTGCTAAAATATTTGAAAATTTAGCTAGATACAGATCTAAAAATAAATCTTGTTAAACTATCAAAATAATTAATGTAGAACAAACTGCTAGAATGTTGAAAGTTTTTATAGCATTATTTATTATGCATTAGTTCTTTATATAATTATTTTGACATTTCAAGAAGATTTTCAGATCCATAACTACTTAAATTTTTTTTAGTATCTACTTAAATACTTTAGCAAAATACTTTAAATGATATTAATTACGTGATGCAAAAATTTCATTTTATTTTGAATATATAGAATATAACAAACATAACGTTATCTAAAAAATTATGGTCGTATATAACGATGCGCATAAATATAAATAACAATGGCAGTTAAACACAAAAATAAATTTTCTTGCGCCCCAGGTGCTTTCCCAGCTCTATTTTCTTTGTAGTGTAATAATGGCAAACGCAAAGGTGAGGATTGTGCACGTAGTTCATCAAACGTAATTAAGTTCGTGACTGTAAGAATGTGGCATTATCAATAATAATATCGTAGCTGTTTTATTTTTACGCGAGCTACACACTGTATCGTCTTATCATTGCCGCATGGTTTTTAATTAAAATTCACAAGCTAGTTTCACTGAAGCGCTGAGCGAGCACATTTCAAATTCGCCAGACAGCTGACTAATAAAACGCGCAGCAATGTGCACTGTGTGAAACAATTCTCCTCTTTTAGAAAAAAAAAATGACGAAAGTTAAACTAATTTCGGAGCCGAATAAGCGCGGCGATATTAAGCTCGTGTATATGAGATTTTCGAAAACGCTTATGGAATATTTGTCGATAGCGACATTACAATGCTATTTAACAGGTTGTTACCGCTCTGCTTTTCCATTTAAATAGCAGACAGTAGTTTAATGAAGCAGGCAAATATATGTGTGGTTTCATATATAGTTCATATTTCGTCGCCTCTAGCGAAACTGTGTGGATATTTAATTAATCTCGCTTGCAATTAAGCGAATCTCATATTATAATTCCGTTAAAAATCGGGAGCATGTCTGGCTCTCGATAAATTTTTGCATACGCATGCGCTGGCTCTTCTGTGAAATATAATATGTCCCTTCTATTGAATCGCCCTGTTAGTATGAAATTTTAGGTTCTTTGAGGAATTTGAAATCAATTTTCTGCAGCAAAAAACTTTTAGTGCCAATTATTTATAACTCACATAAAAATCTGTGTGCGTAATTTATTTTAAACAATTCAGTTCACTATTTTCAATTTCGTTTTCCTGCGATGAAGTATGATTGGTAGTTTTTTACGAGAAGCAGCATTGAAAAATGTGAACGCGGATTGTTAACGTGTCACAGAAATATCCATATAAATGTCGATCGACCACGTCGTAAAACCCTGGAAATTCTCACAACGGAGAGAGTCCGGACCTTTTGATATTCCGTGTGATCCACTGCTGCATATCTTTCACATAGTGGAGGAAAAGCTCAAGAGCTGGAGAATTCCGATTTCCGTGGCGATCGGAACGAGACCGAACTTTGGCACTCTTCCTGAATGCCGATGAAACAGATGCAATTTCAAGCGCACGAGAGAAGCCAGTAGATTGGATACAAGGATAGTGGCGGCGTCACAACTGCGGCAGTGATCGAAAAAAAAAGATGCTCGACCTAGTTCTCTAAGCGGTTTCTGCACTGCGTATTCCGTTCTGTCGCGCGTATGATCTTACAAGTTTAGCAACGTGCGAGCAGTTTAACAACGTGATTGTTCTCAACAGTGCACAGTATATGTAGAGGAAACAAGCGCAAAAGCTGCTTTGCACACAAGCATTTGCGGAGCCGAGTCGTGTCGCTGAGATTGGGCGACACTTACGGGCGAAGAACTTGAGCGCAAAGTTTCTAACATTACTGCAACGTAGATATGCAAAGGCAATCTTAAACTGAGTGTAAACTAGCGGTGGAACAGTATCCTTTAATGCAGGATTGCTCGCGAGTAACTCTTAGACATCGTGTTTCACGGTATGTATTATATATTCGTATATTCTTCTTTATTTACCTAAGGATGATATATACTTAACCCTTTCAGACCTGATTTTAATGGAGCCATGTTAAAAAAATTTTTTTAATTCAATTCAAGAACACTTTGGTAAACAATTCATATTAAAAAATTAATTTTTTCCAAAACTTTAATTATTTTTTCAACATATACATTATTATATCTGATCTCAGATGATGTCGATAGAATTAAATAATTTGAATAATGTCTTCAAATTTGATGTAAATTACTATGTACACAAAATCTGAAGAGGTTAAGTTTAAAACATACCATTCAATTATCCTTCTATCAATCATACCTGCAGGACTTGGTCTCAAAGTAGCTTATATGTTTCCAAGTAGCTCATATGTGTAATTAAATACTTCTGCTTCTTCTCTTTTTATAGTTGATGTAATCTTCTCTCTTTGATTCAATTTAATCGAGAGTTCGATCTCCTGTACTTTGTAGAATTTCATCGAGCTAAGTGAATATCTCGATGTTCATATTTAAAATCGTTTTACCCCTGCAGTTTGGGATCAAATCTTTCATGTTCTGAATAATTTGATAACTTGAACTTTCTACCGCAAACTTTAGTTAACGTTAAATAAGGCTAGACTTTCATCAAGTTTTGTGCTGACGAGAATTCTATAGCAGTTTTAAGCACAAATCGCAGATATACATATAATTGCGGACCATATTCGCGTACAAACGAGTGACAGGGCTGTTATAGTCAACGCAAATGCATTCGCAGCCGTGATTAATGCCAATCAAGCGACGATTTCGCGTTCTGAATTCGGGATCCGGTTAACGCCAGGAATCAATAGACCCGCAAACCGAACCGATTAAGGATGCACGGGCGAGTGGAACCGCAAATCTAGAAATGCAACGTGGGTGGTGTTTCGGTCTGAATGCAGGATGACTAGAATTCCATAACTAGTTACATCGTTTTACATTCCTGCACCCATACCGTAACTCTACTGTCTTACTGGCCGAACGTCATATACATAAAATATATATTCTTGACAAGAACGCTACAACGGCAAATAGCTCCATCGATTACACATTTATCATCAAACATATAACATGCGGATCATATCTCTATATTTATGTATTTTAAATTCTTATTTTACATTTTTTAAAGATACGCGATATCGTTTTTCAAAATTGCGTCTTCTAATATCGTGGACGAATCAAAATTCATTATAATTTAACTATTTATTACAATCTAGATTCGTTTAATTCCCTTTCGTAACTAATTTATGTTTAACTTCTAAAGCTGAATACATTTTGCGGAAAGTTTTGTAACACTGAACAGTAAAATATTTTTTATATGGATAAAAATAATAGAAAATGACAGAATGGATATAAAACTGCGTGATAATATTGGCTTAGCCCAATTTTCTAAGCGTTTTCCCGACTAGACGATGCTTCATCCGAGGAAACTCGCTCGGAAATCGATATATAGTCATGGAAAAGCCATCGAGTCACGCGTGCAACGAACGGTCTTCAAGCTCATTAAAAACGATGATATATATCAACGATTTACCACATACAAACATGCGGATACACATATCTACACACATATTTATACATACAACGATCGTTGATGACTACGCGTAGCGATATCTGTCTTCGCTTAATAAGATCGACATCAAATATCCATCGAAAAGTATACTGTCAAAGTTTCTCCTCACCCGACAACGAATACGAATCGATTCCGCTGACTAGTAGTCTATGAATAGCGCAAAATCCGGATTAAGAAATGGATCGAACGACCCTGCGGAGCAGGAGGTAAGAGTAACGTGACGTCGCCCAGGAGGATGCGTTTCTCCAAATGAGATATATAAAAGTTTGCGAAAACGACGTGACCTATATATACCGAAGGAATCTTTAAATCTTCGCGAAAATCTTCTTAGTGAGTGATTCCCTATTAAAACGAATGCAGCCTTTACGATTAAACATCGTACGTATTACAGCGTTGTTTAGAAAGTGCCCTAAATCTAATATACGAATGTCCTTTTCGCAACCAATTTCTTCAATTCAATCAATTTAGCGTAATTAGAGTTTTCAATTTTATCGATAAATAGTTATTGATTAAAAGTAAGGAGCTTCTTGCGAATTACAATGAATTAACATAAAAGATAGAAAAAAAAAACGATATGTTCCAGTATAACTTCTATAGAGATACATAAGTATGTCGTGCTAGAATATGAGTGATCCGAATAATCCTATTATTATAGATGGTTAACCATATAATCCTCTTCCTGATTATATTTTCAAATTTCACCGAAATATCCACTGAGAATAAATGTCTAGTACCTTTAATACTAAGCTTCAAGCTCAGAGGAATACGGTTGTGCATCTAAATTAGAGGCGTGTAGTCTTGACAAAGCTACAGAATAGTGTGCAGAGAGGTTTCCTTAATTTTCTCCTATCATCCCTTAACTGCACACAGAGAGCATCATGCGAGTTTACGAGCGTCGACTGCGCTTCGTAGCTTGCTTTGACCACTTTATACTTGTAATACAGTCTACTTTAGCTTTGTTCTCTAATTTTCAAGAGAATATCCAAGAACGTATCCATTTGCCTATTGTGAAATCATTTTTCGTGAAAAGAAATATTTCTGCAAAGAATTCTCTCAATCACGAAAATGTAGGTAGAACAGTAAAATAAAAATAAAGAACATATCAGAACATTTTCTACGTAAATCATTTTTGTGCAACATTTTCACAGAAAAGTATTCACTAAAAAGATTATAATACACATGGATACTGTTGTAATACAAAAATATATCTTACAAAATTTGATTATTGGCAATCATGCTCGCCAATGCACAAAGTACAACGAAAGTTATTTAATTCTTTTGTTTCCAGAGTTGTCCATGGAGACAGAAATCGTCGAAATGAAAAAAAGTTAAAAGATTTAATTCCAATTGTTTCCTAAATCATTTAAAAACTTGATGCAACTGAGACACTCACCATGATTATCCTGAATCGCACTCTTTCCTGGAGAAGTCCCCGAGGGTGTCCGATATCACTTGGTTAGTTCAAGTCCTCTCGTCCTAGAGCACTCGCAGCAGCTTCTTCTCGCACATTGTCGCCTTTTTCTTCAATCCCTTCGCCTTTCACAGTTCTTTTCAAAAGCTAGATCAGGATATATCGCTGCCTTGTCCTTTCACGATTTCCTGGCGAACGTGATCGACATTCGCATGGGATCCCAATTGAAGGGTCGATCCCGCGCGGATCGCGATAAGCAAGAGAGAAAGAGAGAGAGAGAAAGAAAGAAAGAAAGAGAAAGAGCGAGGAGATATCTCAAAAGCTCCGCTTCACACGAAGCGCAGTGGAGAACTGAGCGAAGTGCCGGCCGGTCGAGCAACCAGGCGGGCTTTTCCGAGAGCGGTTTAACCAATCGCGACTTCTCTCTCACCCCCACATATCTTTTGCGCTCTCTCTCTCTTTCTCTCTCTCTCTCTCTCTCTTTCTCTCTCCTTCTCTCTCATGCTCCCTTCTCTACCGTCGCGACGCGATAGACGCACCGTTCGCCGATCTTACAACGAGTTGCTTGCCGCCGCAACCCCCACAGGTGTATAATCTTTCTGTAACTAGGGGATACATGGTGCATCCCCCAATTGAAATCAGCAGAGAAAACTCGTGAAAATTCGTGATACGAGTAAAATCTTAATTTTCACAAGTTGAGAGTTCGATTACAAGATAGAAACATTTTATCGTATTGCGTATTGCGATCAATAGACAATTGCATTTATACAGTAATAATGTTAATAATGTTAGATATATGTATATATTGCAGTTATATTTTAAGATTCTACTACTAACAGTTATTAACATTTTGGCGCTAATAACTACTGTGGTTTTCATTGGCAATTAGTTTTGTGATTTATTCTTAGAACCAAGGAAATAAATTTATATGTTTATATTATTTAAAATTCTAATTGTACATTGTATTTTTCGGAGCTATATTTTCGTAATTCGCATGGAAAAATAATTTTTAACTTTCGCGAGTATTCGGTTGGAAGCTGTCTAAATCCGAAATCCGCACAGCCGGAAACGCGCAATATTACCGTGGAAGTTCAACCGCGATTGTCATAAAATCACAAGATTTTCAGATCAGTTGGATTCGTTCTAGCGAAGTAGGTTAACCAATCGTGAATTTTCCATTCGTTGGGCACCCTTCTTCTATTTCTTATCTACACTACCATCGCGTTGCTCATGGAACGAAACGAATGGTTCATCGCACCTCTTCTGCCTGATGCCGACCTCCTCACCGGAAATTAAACGTGGAAACAGTACGGTGACGGACCTCAATTCGCGAGATATTTTCAGTCGTCGATTTTCATCTGCGAAACAGCGGAAGTTTCTCTAAGCACCTCTTTTCGTGTCGAAGCTGACTCGAGGAAAAAAGTCACGAGAAATGCCCGACGCCGTCGAATATAGAATACTCTCGGCGAAAATTTGTCTGAGCATTTCACGTAAACGTAAACGTACGTATGTGGTTCGTAACCATGGTGTCGCCTTTCTAAAAGAAATGTAAATCCTTTCAACAGCCAACGGTTTTAGTCTGTTTACCTTTGGAATTCAGGCACGGCGGAATTAGGACGGGGAACATTGGAATACGCATAAACGTCGACGCGCGATGCAGTCTTGTTCGTCGCTAATAAACTAAATAAACATAATATAATTTAAAATATAATGATAAAATATAACTTGCTGATGGTAGACTCCAAGGAGAGTGAAAACGTTCAAGATTTTGGAATAAAGCTGCACATCTATCAAATTGAAGTATTTTATTAATACCTATTCCCGCGCTAACTCTCATCAGCCTTAATATTGTTATTTTAAAAAATAATCTTATTATCATATATATAGTTCGCAGTTAACATGCTCTAGCATGTGGCGGAACGCGTGATTCCTCAAATGGCAGACAGGATATTCGGTTATTCTGCCGCTATCGATCGTGATACAATTTTACGAAGAATTTTTCGAGCAATTTCCTTTTTGCGACATATTTTATCTTCACTACAGCGACGAAGAAAGTACGATCTTTTTTACCCTCGGCTCAAATAGGCTTTTCCTATTAGTAATCGCGATTAATGATGCGATCGACGTTAATCGCGATATTTCGGAATGATGGCGTGCAAGAAATCGATAGAGAGAGAGAGAGAAAGAGAGAGAGAGAGAGAACAAGCCGAATGACATTATGGAGACGATATGATAGCAAAATTACCGACTTCGGTATGAAAATTAAATAATCTGTTACTTATCGGCATAATTATCAATCGTATCATAGTCTTGCTCTAGTTATCTCTTGTAAATGGCGTTGCAATTTTGCGTCGACTTATTATTTAGAAGTAAAGAAATAGCCATTGGCTAATAATTTGATATAAAACATATACTATGTATAAAAAATAAATATACATATCATATACATTAAAGAAATTTCACTCTTTACATTGAAAAGCCGCTATATGTTGATAAGCCGCTTATCTAATGAAAAGAGCAAAGCCATTTTGTGAACGTCAGACATTTTAATGAAACATTTTAATGATTATAAATCTCACATGGCATAGATATAAATTTTCATTCAAAAACTAGATTTGTTACGCCCATAAAATTATTCCTGTTACGCCCACAACTTTCTTCCTTCCTTCTTCTCTTTCTTCAGAGAAAAATTTTGTTTTTATTTTAAGGAGGAGTTTTTCCATCAGTACACGCGTGTACGAGATTGTAGTTTGTCGGGAAAATTTTCTCGTTTATAACGTCACAATATAACTTCTCGTGGGAAGCCAATCGCTGCAGCCCGCACATAGCTAAACCAACTACCATCATGAAACGTTAAACGACAAGTGCAGTTCGCGCGAATAACGAAGTTTTTCACGCGAAAAATCCAGAAGACGCTTTTCAATAACGTCGAGAATTCCGTTTCGGATTGAGCACGATCGTCTAGCAAGGATTCACCCGTGAAAACGTGTTGTGTCGTCGTAGATTCGGACCGCGTCGTCCGTCGTGCTAAGATCGAAGAGAAAAAGAGGACGAAAACAAAGCTCGAACCGTGCGCGCGTCTTACGTGCGAACCGACGTCGAACGAAACGTGATCGAGGCCTCACTTTCGAAGTCAGTGTCTGCAGCCAGTCGCTTTGCTAACGATTGGCCCGTGTGCTTTTACGATGTCCGCTTTTACGTGTCATTTATTTTCATCGGCTTTGCTACTCACATTTAGCATTATATTTGTCTATATCTGTTATTTTTTTAATACTAACAAGATAATAAAGATGATTATATATACTATAAAACAATTTCTTAAAAAAATCTTGTAACGTTTGATTAAATCATAAAATTTACGAAAAAATTCACGAAGAATTTGGAAATATGAAGAGAAGAAAAGTATTTATAAATATTAATACAAAATGTGACTTCACGTCTATTTCATTCGAATTTACCTACAACTTCTATTTCCGGAGGTAGATTCGACCGGGAATATCGACAGAGAAATTCGAGTAGTAGTACAAGTTGAATATGCGGGCTTCGAAAATGTCAAACATCATTCCGCATTGGGAGTTGAGGAATAGTATGATATCGTAGGACTTTAACGCAAGGGCGGTAATTGTTGCGAACTCGATATCTTGCTTGCCAGAGGCTCAATAACCTAGCTATGTTAGCATCTCCATAACAAACTCCTACCTTACACCAGCAATTAATTTGTTTTGTATGAAAAGCAGAATTAAACCATCAAACTAGTACATGCTCTAATATACGCAGACAGTTCTCTCGCTCCACCTTTCCATTTTTTTTTATATCAGATCAAATTGTAGTACACAATATTACAATCTATAATTAAAAGAGGATTAAGAGTTGAGTCTATCATTCAATTTAAATACGACAAATTTGATGATATAACTTTCTCTTTTTATAACCTTTTTATAACCTATACAATACATAAATTATAAATAATATACTGAGAAAAAATGTACTATATATTTCAATAAATATTTATTTATATCTTTTTTTAATTTAGTAAATATTTATTCATCATAAATAAATTTTAAATTAATATTATTCAAACAAAAATATTTATTAATATTTAGTACATTTCTCAGTGTATAGCTAATCAATGTACATTAATATTTCTAATATAAATATTAATAAATTAATAGATATTTATTGTTTATTTAATCACTACACGCATGGCAACAGTAGACCTCGTTGATTTCATGAGAATTTATACCCCGAAGCTGAAAATGCACAAAGCGATTAAGAATAAGAAACATGAACTAAAGACGTAGATGATGATTAATGACATATCGGTCATGTATCGCGTTCACGCTACACGTCTGTCCGCTTTCTAAGTCATCGTTATGAATACTGATCTCGGAGCATCGTTCACCAGAAGAATAGCGGAGATTTGTGATACGCTTCGTATATGAATGCAAAATATATCGGTAACCGGAAATGGATACTAAGCCCATAGCCTCATACAAGTCATACTAACGCGCATAGATTTTACTTTCATATACTGCCGTTGCGCACAGGAAACATAATTATGGGTGAAACCCCTCGGCAAGAATCAAGGTTTATGAGTCTTTATATCTATTAAGCAAATATTCAGCTTTAACGGGAATTAATAAATTGCTATTTATCTAAAGCCACAAGGCAAGTTTTCCACGGACGAGAGACCATCTGTGAATTTATCTAACTATTTAATTTACTATCGTTTAAAAAAAAACGTTTTAACACTGATATTCTATTAAGATAATAACATTTTACATACGTTTATCCAGATAGTAAAGTACCGGTTTATCGTTGTAAAATGTGAGATACATGTATAATTGGCGAAAGGTTTATTACGGCAAAAGTATGTGAGAAATGATTTGAGAGCAAGCGAAATGTATTTCGTTTGCTTCTAGTAGCCGCAAAAATGAAATATTACGCGCACGTTTTTTTTCATTCCCAGATACAATATCTCATTTCGTTTTCAGCCTCCACTGAGTGGCATATCTTGAGAATTCGGCATAGAATTATCGTGGCAAACAAAAGTAATCTTCCCGTTTTCCCACATGTTTTCGACGTGTGACACTGATCGACTAATGGAGCAGAAATGATCGAGCATTCGATCTATATTCCGTTGTGTTCGAACTTCGCTTTCGAACACACGATCCTCCTTAATACTCGAGTCACGCTTTGCGAAATCTCTCGAAGTCTCGTCGATTTATTTTACCAAGAGTAATTCGTATTCTTCGCAACATCCTTCTCTACTCCCGTGAAATCGAAATAGTGATGCTGCTCACCACACAACACAAATCGATCTTTAACCCTCTCCACGGTCAACCCTCGTATATTACTTTTCCGTCACTTCATATATATTTCGTATATTTTCACTATTGTTTAATTAGTAGTGAGAAAGTCAGGGTAATAGTATATCTTTCTCATTTCCTCTTTTTTGTTTTTAATAAAATATTCTATTTAAATAAATAAGAGAGAGAGAGAGAGAGAGAGAGAGAGAGAGAAGATATAATTTCTGTCTTCTAATATAAATATGCTTAGATGGATATACTTAGATGGATTTTATCATATTTACATGTTATGCGACACTGTCTCATTTCGATGTTTCTTCGTCATCAATTATTACATAAAAATTCGATGTTGAGTAAAAATTATTTTTAATTAAAAAATTAATCTAATTAAAATAAAAAATGCCAAATGTTGATTTAACTATGTAAAATTACTTCAAATCAGATGTGTTAAGATGTAAAATAAAAAAAATAAGGCAGCGTATTTCCCCTAATTTAATTTAAAAAAAAACTTAATAATGTTTATTTCTATACTATTCATCTGATATAAGTAAATAATTTAAATATAAAAGATTTTAAATTATCAAAGAAATTTAATTAATTTTAATATCCTTATAATAATGTTTTAGCTAACGTATATAAATAACAGTTAAATGTTCTCAGACATCTCCAAAATTAGCGTCATTAAAACAGATACAAGTTTCTACGAAGAATATTCATTCATCACAAAAGATGACTATCGATTTAGATATACCATCTATATTAACACGAACTTCTACTGAAGGAGATGCGTGCAAGAGTGCGACGTACGACGTAATGAACAAAACCGGTTTTCGATTTTATAGGTGGGCGATACGTCGCGCTACTCGTTCAACGAAAATCTAAAACACTTCCCCACTAGACATTTTTTGGTACGTAAAGTACGTAAAGTAGGTCATATCGGAAGAAACGAAAGCGATTTCCGCATTAGTCGTCAGCTGATCATCGTCGCATGAAATCCATTAGCGCAGAGCATTCACGGAGCAATTCGATCTAAATAAATTAAAGCGATAAATGCGGAATAATTGGAAAAATTAATATGCAAATTATATGTAACATAAAACATATAATGCGTATGTTATCAAATCGCCTATTGTTTAATAATAAAGATAACAGAGCTATTATTTAACGTAACAATCATCCTCTGACCTAATTTCGAATACAATTTTTCTCTACAAGCACAGAAATAAAAATGTAACTGCAAATCAATAGTTAGCTGTAGATTTATAAACTCTGTTACAGCGCATAATTAATCGCAACATAATTTAACAATTGCCACGTGGACGATTTTCAGCTCTGACACAGCTACAAATTATCATGTATGTATAAGGCAGACGTTACAAGACGTTAGAAGAGCAAAAGAAAGAAAGAGAAGACTTTATTAGCTCTTTCGATTCTCATCAATGGTTCTTAAAACTGTCGACCGCACCTCCGTTAGATTCTTCAACTCGCCTGCTGCACTTTCACCGGTCATTTATTTTCCAAAAACGTACGCTGGTTGTCGGCATACTTTTAACGACTATCGATTCAATACGACAATAGAAACGACATAAAAATAATATCCGTAAAATTCAAAATGTTGACGAAATTTGTAATTGATCCAAGAAATGAGAGAACGTCACATTTCAATTAATTTTCACCATTATTAGAAGTTAATAACTATTTATTTTCAAAAATGTCCAATTCATTAAGATTCAAATATGTAATTATTCAGAAAATTACTTATATAATATTTGTAACATTTTTATAAATTAATTTTTGAAATCAATATTAACGATTTTAATATACACGTATGTAATTTTTTCATAATTCTGCCGTTTTTTAATTTTTTCATAATTCTGCCGTTTTTTAATTTTCAACACTCAACACCTTGTATATTCATAATTAAGAGCAGTCAATTTTTGTGACAACAAAAACTATTCAAAATTGATATAAAATAATACAAAAAAGGTTTTTTTATTATTTATTTTCTTTTCTAACGCATGAAGAGAGAATTTTTTTCAATCACGATTGTAATATCAGAATTATTGACGTTTATTTTTCACGATGAATAAAATAAACTCGATAATAAAAATATAACATAAAAATACAAAATCTAAATAATGGTTGCAAAGTTTATTCGGTAACATATAACTGCACGTGAAAGGTATATATCGCTAACAATTCTGTACAACGTGAGCACACAAAACGAGAGCACACAGTAAGATAATCGATTAGTCAATTCCCGCAGCTCCACTTAGGTTAATTAATTCCTCTTGTCGTTTAAACATACCATCTATCGCTTATAAATAGCTGAACTTCGTGATCAATCCTCTCATCAAGTTCCACGAATGTAATTTCGTAATCGATAAATAAGATCAGTGTATAACGGTTAATCGAGGGTCAGCTAATTTACTGTCACGGTCCATGCATGAACGTTAAGACATAACAACAGCTTAGCGCGGTTAAATATATCGGGCTCACCGTGAAACTGTATTAATTCGACGGCTTTTCGTCGATCGATCGACGGTAGGAAGTTCCGAGAAAATACGAGCGAGAGGCGAGCAAGATTGTTATAGAAAGCGCGCACGATAAATCTGACGTAAAATCGCGCAAGACGTGCTTTATTGCAATATTAAAAATCTTGACGAGACTACCTTTCTCTTGATGGACCCTTTATGTTTAATGAAACCGCGAATTGCATATAACAAATGTCCGTACTTAGTTTAAATCGCGAAATTCACGATTCGTTTTCATGCAGATCTATTAAAATTGTCATTATATTGCCTGCTGAATCTTCAGTCTTTCATTCGTGTTTTATTCTTTTTACTACATACGTTCCTTTGTGATGGAATAAAAGATAGTTAAGTCTAAATGAATTATTTTAAGCAATAAAAAGTGTTATGTTACGTCACGTAAGATAGATCGGCAAATATAAAATTAATTTCAAAATGCTCTGGCGAGATAAAAACAGAATACTGAGTGCAGAACATCTAGAAACAGAACGAGGTATACCAGTACAGTCAATATGTAGTATGCGTACACGTGATGAACAGAATAACGCTGCAATACAATTTGCCGGTACATATGCATATGCAAACAAAAAACAGTCAATTGTATATGTAGCAGCCAAGAGAACTTTATTAACATCGGACCATGTATGTGATACAATATCGTTCGTAGTATGCAGTTCGTTGTAGATACAATTGCTGCATTCAATTACGAGAGTGCATCGGTAGGTCGACGTGCTTCGCAGGAAATGTCCGAGGCGCGATCGGTGCACTTTACAAACGCGTGAAATTATATTAATTAGTTAGAAATTTCGTTTTAGGCAATTCAATTGAAATAGAGTGTGTTAGCTGCAAAAAAATTCCCCGGGAGTTCCCCGAGATTTTCTAGGTTCAAACTACAGATAAGATTAGAGAATTTTTTATAATGAAAATAATTATATTAAAATGAATTTTAGAATGTAAATAATGTAAACGTTATATAATATGTATATCGTAAATTCGTAAAAAACAAGAACTCCACGAGACTATATTTATTTTTTTCTACAATTGAGCCGCGAAATCAGGATAATACAGAAAAGGCTGACTACAATTTATTAACAATGAACTTCCGTTGCACGTTGTTTTTTGCTGTCACTTCTATTTTTTAAATAAAAACTTGCGAAACATACTATAATATATGCATGAACATACACGGACGTATATATGCTATACTTATTGATAATCGATTGTTGACATTTCGCATCCAGAAAAAAATCATTTAAAAAATAATATTTTTAAAGAGACATCAATCGCATAATTTAGACATAAAATTTTGAAAACTATTCCAAATACAGAGAAAATTACATAAAAATCCCTGATCTTTAAAAGTAAAAAAAAAATTCTTCGAAAATTCTAGGTTTTTTAGGTTTTTTTTTCCAGGCAGTAAACATCCTGATTCTTAATTAATCATTGAATGTAATTAATAGAATAATAATTGTCAAATAATGCCCTGTTGGTATCGTATATTAAGTCAATCGGACATGACAAAGTGTATGTACGTATTCCCGTAAGATGTCACTACTATCATGGAATATGCAATTCCAAAAATATCCATTTGCTATTTGCGTCATTCGGCTCGATTTAGGTTGAGCTAGGTGTCATATCGACCGACCTGTAGCATTTGACAGGTGGTACACACCTTGTCATAGCATTGATAAAAGCCGATGTGTGGAAAAGGCTAACGCTCGAAAATGTTGCAGAAACGTGTGTTTACGTGCTTCTTTGCGTTCGTGATTTTTTTTAAATTCACGTACTGTTATGACGTCAAGAGATACTCGTTGCTAATGCCAAACGTGAAACCGAACACGGTAAGTATATCTTTTAGTTTTTTGTTTTGTTATATATACGAATAACACATATATATACGACTGAATATATGACATAATACAATGTAATTATGTGAACATATTGCTTTTGCTACATATAAAAATAAAGTGTACAAAAGTCAAACAAGTAACACTCTTTTTGCAAATACATTACATTTAATTTTAATTTCGTTTTTAAGAAAATTTATACCATTTATAGTGCTAGTTTATAATACAATAATCTTTTAATTTTTAAATATAATTTTTTTAATAATAAAAATTATATCTGATACATTTTGTTTACAGCCTGAGTTATATTTATGCACTCCAGTTAGGATAGACTATGCAAAAAATTATTATATTATTGGTTTTGAACCAAATGCAACAATGGAAACAGCTCACCATATGCTTATCTATGGTTGCACCAAACCGGGTAGCTCAAAACCAATTTGGAATTGTGGAGAAATGGCGAATGCTGGACATTTGGCAGATACTGCACCCGCTTGTAAAGAAGGAACTCAGGTAATATTAAGATCACCAAATATATTTTACAAATATATTTTAGATATTAATGATAAAAATTCGTTTGTTTGTAGATCATTTATGCATGGGCAAGAGATGCTCCTAAATTAGATCTACCAGAGGGAGTGGGGTTTAAAGTAGGCGGCGATTCTCCCATAAAATATATTGTGTTACAAGTACATTATGCACATATTGACCGCTTTAAGGATGGCAGGACAGATGACTCAGGTGTATTTCTGCATTATACAACACAAACAATGGACAAACTAGCTGGAGTTATTTTGCTAGGGACAAGTGGAGTCATACCACCTAGATCAACAGTACATATGGAATCATCTTGTCCTATAATAGAGAAGAAAACTATCTATCCATTCGCATATAGAACGCATACGCATTCGCTTGGAAAAGTCGTTTCTGGCTATGTAGTAAAGCCGAATGACAAGTGGATTGAACTTGGAAAGAGAGATCCACTGACTCCTCAGATGTTTTATCCTGTTACCAATAAAGTTTCAATTACGTATGGTGATAAATTAGCTGCTCGTTGTACAATGCAAAGTACGCGCGATAGAACTACGTTTATAGGTGGAACAAACGAAGATGAAATGTGTAATATGTATATTATGTATTATGTCAAGGAAGGCACTCCGCTTGAACGGAAATATTGCTTCACCGCAGGGCCTCCTTTATATTATTGGAAGCAAGAATTAAATAATATTCCTGACAAAGAGGCATCTAAGTTATAAAAAGGTAAAGAATGTCATTTGGCATAAATAGATCGATTCTATATTATCATAGAGAATTAGACAAAATCTAAACGTTTCTGCAGATTACGTATTTGAATGCATTTGAATCTAATTCGTTAATGAGATAGGGCCCATATTTGGGGACCAAATCGTCCTAATATAATTTATGGCAGATCTTTTATAGTAACTTATTTGTTTATTTTTAATGTATCTTTTATCTATTCAGTTCTATCGTTATTATTTGTTCAATTTTGTAAAATAACTTGAAGCTGTTGTTATCTCAAAATGAGTGTCTACTATTTATCCAGCATACGCACAAATTCGAAATTAATTTCTAATCCAATTAATTAATTTCAAATTAATTTTATATATTTTTAAGTGATTACAAACATTTTGTGAATACTGTAATCAGGGTACATTGTACTTACTTTATTCAAATTTTTTAAGGACACGATATCAATTTATATCTTAGAATACTTCTTCTTGTCAATTTTATAAATGTGACATATGATCATTCAAATTATTATATTGTAATAATTTATTCTATACATTGCTGATTAATTATATGTAATAATACACGTAATTCGTGATAAAAGAAAGCCTAAAAATTGTCTATTATAAACTTACTTATTGGCTAATCAATTATTGCGTCGGATTTTGCAATATTTTTAACTGTAAAAACATTTTAAATTTATATAACTTAATTTCAAGTTTCATCATGTTTCATCTAAAATTATTACTTATTAAAATTATTACTTATATGTATATTAAAGCGCCATGCAAATGTGATATAAAAAGATAACGTTAAATTTAGACTTAGTTTCAATTACTATTTATTATTACATGCATGATGTTTGAAAATATTTTGAAGAAATTATTGGAGGTATTGTTATAGCACATGCCATATACATTCTTGTTTATTTTAACCAATTTATCAATATAGCAATAGAATTTTAGAATTTGGGAACCACTCTCATATGACACATTCAAATAATTCTACGACTGATAAAAAAGAAAAAACTGTTTATGATTCATTAATTATAGTATATATGTATATATGTATATGTATGTGACGAGAATGCTATTTTCAAATGTTACAAAGTCCTTATTCTTTCAATAACTTCTCTGGACTGTACATATATAATGCTCAGGAATCTCTACGCCTTCAGACTGCGTATGTTAAATAAAAAGATATAGATATAATTGTATTTAGCGCACTTTTTTCGTGATATCATTTACAGATAATATTTATTTTCGATAATGTATAAATGTGGCAACTGTCTCTGAAAAAAATCTAATTGTGAGACATGTATATCAATAAATGACCTATGCAAAAGTTATTTAATCTCTTTTCCATATATTAAATAATAAGTTAATTTTATCTTTGTTAACAAAATGACACTGCTAATAATTAATCATTAATTTAATTTATATAATTTTTTTTATAATTTTTTTTATAAGTTTTTTTTAATAAGTTACTAAATAATAATTGGGTAACAAATGAGAAGACTAAAAGTCATTACAATTGCTTTGAAGTATTTAATTGACCAATCAAAAAAGGCTTCAAAGCATTTGAGGAGCAGATTTTCAAAATGCGTTTTGTCCAAAATTTGTAATTTTCAGAAAATGAGAAAGAAACTATGCACACAAAAAAATTACGTATTTTACAGAAAATAATAATATGTCAACTAGTAGGATGTCAACTAGTAGGACTATTAAACAAAATTGCTTAACAATTGCTAAAGATGTTAAACAAATACATACATTTTATTTGTTTCTAATTTAAAAACATAATGCACTTCAAAATGTCTATGTGTTTTCAGCATATAAATTAACAATGAAAAAATGCTTTCTGAACATCTCGGAGTAGCTTATAATATAAGTCATTCAACACTGAACACTACGCCATCTTGAACTAAAAAAAAAATGAAATTTGAACAAAACGCACTTTGAAAGTCTGCTCCTCATTTGTGCTAGCATCACGTTCAGTGTATTCATAACATATGAAATTGATGAGATATCACAATTTTATATTAACGTGTAAATATAATGAAATTCAATTTATAAATTCACTCACCGTTGTATCCTAGCTAAGTACACTTTTAGCTGCACCTGAAAAAATTAATAATTTCAATTAATTTTGAATTTCATACGCCGACATTTTATTCACTTCATGTCAATTGATGGACGGAATAAAAGCTTAATAACAAAATCTTTATATTAATAAAAATTAAAATAACTTGTTACTTTTTCATTATACATAAATGAATATAAAATCAAATGAATTTATGTAATGTCTTTAAGAAGTTACATGTTACAATATTTCTCTATTACGATCAATATTATATAAAAAAGCTAATCGCCAGAAAAAGGGCCTAACTAGAATTGTGCCTATATTTCGCCCATCCTTACAATTATATATATTATCTAATCTTTTTTATTTAATTATTTCAAGAAATGTTCAACAAATATTTTACATAAAGCATAAAAATATTTCTTAAAATAAACATTTTCGAATACTTCAATAAATTTTTTGTAAGTAATGCAAGTTATGCACATATTAATTCAAAAAGTAAATCTAAATAAATCAATTAATAGCTCACCAGCTAGGATATTGTAGTTTACTTCATCTCCTCGCAAGTTCCTCCTTAGAAAGGCCCGCATCAATTCCAGAAAAGAATGAACACCGGATACGGATGCTTCACTACGCACAATTTCAAAACTTGATTCGCGCGTCATCGAAGGGCGATTTCACACTAATGATTGCGTTCAGCAAACTCA
>Ga0157364_1000677_pt1:0-15000 | contig 25143 bp, 12 predicted proteins | sample AttsexASBM2_FD_111476 | JGI IMG/M metagenome (GOLD analysis project Ga0157364, IMG submission 111476) | Fungus gardens microbial communities from leaf cutter ant in Ribeirão Preto, State of São Paulo, Brazil - Atta sexdens ASBM2 | ecosystem: Host-associated > Fungi > Mycelium >...
ACCATATCTTTGCGTTAGGCTGGGAACTTCTTCCGCACGCGGCGTATAGCCCAGACATGGCGCCTTCCGATTACTACCTATTCCGGTCGCTGCAGCATCATTTGACTGATACACATTTCGTGAAATTAGAAGAGATACGAAAATGCATTGATGACTTTATCGCTTCAAAGCCGGTGAATTTCTATCGTCAAGGAATTCGCAAGCTCCCCGAAATATGGCAAAAGGTCATTGATGCAAACGGAGAATATTTCGCTGATTAATATTTTTTCGTTTGTTTTTGAATAGATTGAATTTTACAAAAAAAGCTCATAACTTTTTTGTACACCTAATAAAAAATAATTTTTTTCAAAATTAACTTTTTTTTTAACTTAATTCAATATTGATTTAATTTACGTTAAGTAAATTTTTTATTCCTTCAACTTTTAACTTTATTAATTTTGTAAAATCATTAACTTTAAATTAAAAAACTTTCAGTTAAAAAATCATTAACTTACCCAACTCTGATATTAATATATTATTTAAATTAAAAAATTAGGCTCTTCGGAAAATATTTCGGAGAAAGCAGAACGAATGATTGATGAGGATTTAATTACAATCAAACAGATATATAACAGCTATATGCTATTTATTCTATAAAAAAACACGGGTATATTTTATACAATTATGTTTATATATGTCATAATCCAGACAAAACGATAACAGATCTATGTTGAAAATATATGGTCAATTATGATTAAAAACAAAGTAAAAACATAAGCAATTGTAAATTAATCTTAAGTGTAATGGTGTTAAAAATTATTCGAAGAATGATATATAATAAGCTTTTTCCTGAATAAATATTTGGATAAAATCAATCAGAAACCCCATTTATGTATCGATATACTGTAAATTAATTAAAACGTGTAAATAATAAATAAAATTTATCTTCGAATTTAGCTCTTTGTCAAATATTAATTTGAAATCTAATACATATTCTTTTTTATCTTTCTCTCTCTTTTCTTCTCTTAATATGTATACATCAATACAGACTTTTATACATATTGTACATATGTGTAAAATTATAAATATCTATGTTAATTAGTATGCCTATCTTTGTACATTTGTGTAAATAACAACGATAAATATATCGAATGTATCACTCTTATACAAGATTATTATTAAAGCAGTCTTCAGCAATTATACATAATAATACAATTGGAATTTACAAATATATATAATAGAACAAATCTTCTAAAAAAGGAGTGAAAAGAAAGCATAACAAAAAAGAAGAAAAAGAAGAGAGACCAGCAACACAACAATAACATGATCAAAATAACAAAAATTTAGTAAAACGCTTATGCTACCATATATTGCCATTCTTCGAAGTATTTTCAACCGTGTATACACATATATACTCTACATTAATCTATAGAGTTTATCTTCTATGGAGTTAATCATTACTTAGAAATTGAGTTGTGCATGTCTAAAATCACACACACATTGTACATTTTTTGTACACTATTTTGTACTTTTTTATTTTAAATAGGAATAAGAATACGTGTATGTGTGTGTGCGCCACGAAGCTACTGCTCGTAAATAGACTTCTGTAACGGAATATCTCGCTCTATATAAATCGTGTAAAACTATACAAATATATTATAATACGATTTGCGCAAGATTTACCAAAATATACTGTTGTGATGGTGATAATATAATTCGATATTTTTTCAACAATGGAAAATGTAAAAAATATGCTCTTTAGGATCCTCGCTCTTTCTTGTGAATTACATTCCACGATAATCATGTTTATGATGCATACATGTATGCTCGATTACAACGATATATTACTGTTTTTGAAGAAAAGAAGACTTACTATGTATTTTCTTAGCAAATTTGTGATTCCTGATTCTGTTATTACTTTGTATTTATAATTGCTAGAGACTAGTTTAACGATACTCTTGCATAAGAGTAGTATGCTTCACCGTAATTCTCCAATCGGCGCATTTTGAGACCACAATTCATCTATAAATCTATATAAAGTATCACTAACAGCTACCTGTAACAGACATTAAGAAAAAAAAAACATATTTATATAATTATCATATATTTTTGAGATTTTCATGAACAATGCTGCTATCTACTTTAAAAATATCTGAAACTAAAAATTTCATTATCACATATTAGGCATTTTAGAAAAACTGTCAAGTTTATTACTCCAAACAACTTCAAGTCGAGAAATCTATAGTTGATTATATCAATCCTTAGTAACTCTTAAAATACTAAAATTTTACCTTATATGGTGTTGGATTCAAGTTTCTTTTATGATCGTTACGCAATGTATTGAGAGATTCTTGCACTCTATTGCGAACTTCTTGCAAAGTAGGTAATGATTGATACAATTTGCCGTCTTTCCAGTACATCTGTAAGATGCTTTTACTTATTAGTTATAAATCATAAATATTAACGTCAATAATATCAATAATAATATGTATAAAGCCGCTTATAAAATAACTGAAAAATAAATAGTTTATATATAAATAATTTATATATAATAAATAATTTATATATAAAAAAGCGCAGTGAAATAATCAAATTTACAAAAGAAAAATTTAACTATAAATTGATCGAGAAAATCTAAATTATACAGAATGATTTTGAACATTCATATATTATTATCTATAATATATTATTTAGTGTAATTTGAAAATTACAGGATTCTTTTTATGTAATTTATTTTTATCGGTCTAAATTTCATTTATAATTGAAAATTCAAACGAATGATAATCTTAATTCCCTGTTGTAAACAATATAATTATAATAAGTTTGACTATTGGGAATTAGCGCTGTACTATGTACGCGATAAATTTCAATATTATTTGTATCTCTCGTATTTAATTAATAATTCATACATGTTTCGGCTAACTTTTTAGCCATTTTCGTTAGGGTCTTTCCAAAAATCTTTGTTGAGTGTCGTATCAAAATATTATTTATATAATTAAGAAATTAAAGCATTTTTAGGATCAATTCATATATTCTAAAGATGCTTTAATTTTCTTAATTAAATAATATTTTAACACATGACTCAGCAAAGATTTTCGGAAAGATCCTAACGTTTCACAGTTTAAATTTGATGAGAAAGCAACAATTCACTTTGATGCTGAAATACGAACAAAAATTTTAAAATTTAGTGAAGCTATTTTAATTATTAATTGACTAAATTGTTATATACATGAAGATTATTAACAATTTTGATGGAAGTGAATTAATATCATTATTGATAACGACTATATTTATAATTTATAAATGAATTTTGTGAATCACTTGAAGGCGTTTAATCACTGTTATACTGTGCAGCTAGTTAATTGGTTGCGTCTTCTCTCCAATAAATAATTGATTGATCACCTTACATGAAAACATTGCGGATATTAAATGACAAAAACATGTGGGTATATTGTCGTTTTATACATCTTGTTACTTATGGATTCATCTATATGTATTGAAGATGGCTAAAAAGTTAGCCAAAATACAAATTATTAATTAAATACGAGAGATACAATTTAATAATATTGAATATTTATCGTGGATAATACAGCGCTAATTCCTAATAGCCAAACTTGTTATAATTATATTGAAAACTTATTATTTTAATTAGATGATATCTACCTTGTGCAGAGACTCCACTCGGGATGGTGTAACATTAGCTCTTTTTGTTTGCTGAAACGGATGCCTACAGAGAATCTTCTGCATTACTTGCGGTGGATCTTCCGTTGTTATCTGCAAAAGATCTATCAATGCGTAGCCATCCGACCCGTACAGTCTATAAGCATCTTTTCTGCCTGGTATTGTGACTTTTCCAACTTCTTGACTCAGCTTAATTCTCGGCTCATTATTAATTTCTACCATTTTGTAAACACATCCCAGAGCTGGTTGTCTTTGGCATGTTACGAGATGCGTTCCAATTCCAAAACAATCAATTTTGTGGCTCTGGAAAATATTCATTTTTTTTAAATTATGCAATTTTCACATTCACGATTTATAAATTTTTACCTGCTCATTCAAACTTATTATAGTCTCTTCGTTAATATCGTTGGATGCGCAAATCATCAATTTTGCAAACCATGGTATGTCGTACTTGATGGCAATTTTCTCGAAAATATCTCTTGCCACGTTACTAAGATACGCTAAATCACCACTGTCAATCCTGATACCGACAGCTCTGTATCCCAAGTCGTTCAAAGCTAACGCTACCGCGCAGAAGTTTAACAGACCGCTCCTATTCGTAAAATATATATCTATGAGATATCTAAGTAACTAACACATTCTAGTTTATCTATCAATTACAACTAAATGAATTAATTGAGAACCAATCTAGTCACACATTTTTCATGCTATTATAATTTAGTAAAAATTGTATAAAATAAAAGCCTAAACTTGGCAATGTATTTTGTGCGAAAATAAATTCTTTTTTGTATTTCCGTTTCAATTTAAATTAAAAAATGAATTTCTGTCACATTACTTCTATACTTTTTGCAACATCAAATTTACTTCTTTAGTTTGCCAAGTTTAGAATTAAGAAACATTGCGCACAAAAGATTAAGCACACAATAAAATAACTACAACTACATAAACTTGCGCATTCATTGTTAATTAGTATAGAGTAACATAAGAGAGTAACAAATTTTTCAACTAATTATTGTAATTATTGTCATTAATTTTCCAATAAAAAACATATATGATATTCTAGCAAATATATAGCCAATTGGTATATCGATGATATAAACATATCACGATAAACGTAACGTTTTATTTACAAATATATTTTTCACTTTTTTTTACAATATATTTCTTTTTGTATAATATTTTAATAGTGTGGCAGTCTTATATATTAAACTTGTGACAAAAATTTGCGACGAAATTGCATGTTTAAATAACAAAATATATAAAATATTTGATTTATAACATATAAAATGTGCCCATGTCAATTTCCGAAAAAATTAAGGGGCAGAATTGGGAGGGGCACTATATAAGATCACAAATATATAGTGGCTAACAACTAAATTCTAATGAAAAATAAGATTTTGGTTATTTTATCTCTAATTGGCACGTCATAGGAATAGCATGATATGATAATTTGCAATTTGCCCGTTTTACAGAATATTTGCAACCTTTTCTAAATGAAAGGTAGAGGAGTAAATTAAATTAATATATTATCAGCTACTAAAATTCAAAGAAGCTTTAAATTGCTGAGTTCTAGAAATATGTTAAAATAACTTTCTATGTATCCCATTAAATCTCAATCATTATAATATTACTTATAAAGGGATAGGCTTTAATGGCGCAAAAAAAATTAAAATATGATTCGCAAAGCATAGATTTGACGAAAAAAAGGGGGAAGAAAAAGAATCGCATTCCGCAAAACAGGCAAACAGAACGATATCGTACCTCATATAGAGCTCACCCAATTCGCCTCGTCTTAAAAAGCCATTCTTGTGAAGTTGCGAAGTTGGTTCTGATTTAAATGGGTTGTTTCTCACACCATTTTGGGCGTGTGTATTGGACCCATTAGTTAGAAGTTTATTCTTTACATTTAGGCTGGCCACTTGTGCCTGCCCCTTGGCTGATGTTTCAATGCTACAAACACACTCCTGTTAGGTTACAGTGTGTATATGCATGTCGTTGTGCCTGTTCGCGACGCGCTGATAAAACTAAATCATGGAATCGCTAATGACATCGAATTAAGAATATACTTCTGTTTCTTCTGTCATTGAAATATGGATTTAAATACGCTAATTACTTTCTATTTCTGTTGGTAGAAGATGAGTGTATACGAGAGATAAAAAAAAGAAACTACAGTAAAAATTATAACATTTGAAATTATAATTATGATATATTAAAAATTATACAGTACATCTATGCAATTGGAAAATTTTAATTATATATGTGTGTCACAAATACCCTCTACTACATACGTAAAAAGATAAAAGCTAATACATGCATTGACAGCAATTAACAGCATTGTCGTGCGCAGTACGTAATGTCTCAAAATATATAATATGTTTATAATATTATAATATTTTTAATCATTTTTAAATAATAAATATTTTAAAGATTTATTTATAAAATATCTTCACTTTTTGTTAATTTAAATATTACATATAAATATCTATATATATTATATAAAATTATTAAAATATACACATACATACGTATAAAATAATCAAAAACATAATAAAGCTATTCGTAAAATATGAGACATATAGTATACTAGTAATATAAATGAAATAAATATAAACAACAAAATTTATGCAAGTCCATGCATTAATGTAAAATTGACTTGAAAATTGACTTGTGCATCGAAAGAAAATTAACCATAGCTTGCAAAATGCTAATTTAAAAAACAAATATGGAACTTTCTACTTGAAGCATTAAATAAAAACAAGCGACATAATTACGTACCTCTTAACATCGTACGTGTCCACAAGAGCAGTGAATCTTTCCGGGAAAGCAACGGCATAACTAATCAAAGCCGCTAATTCTCCATCAGACGCCTGCGAAGCTAAAGCTTCCAAATCGTCGGCAATAGCCTCGCGATGCTTACAAGCGAGTTCTAATACATCTAAAATGTCACCCGTTTGCTTATGCGCCAATGTCTATGAGAGAAACAGATCAATCTTTTTTTTCTTCCTTCCAATTATATTATGCAGAATTTTAATTTAACATTTATTAGAGTTAATTTAACTTCAAGAAAATTCGTGTCGAATGTACCTACTTTCCCTTGCAAATCGCTGATACAGGTGAAAGACGTAATATATGCATGTGCATGTGTGCCACATACAGGTATATTGAACAGCTTTCCAGCCAAGACATTACTAGTCCCATCAAATCCACCTGTAATACAATAAATTACTTCTAACTTGATTTAAATTGTTTCTAATTTTTAATTTGCTTATGTCTCATATATCAAAATATATCCGTATTTTTAAAAATATATTAGCGTTATATAGTTAATGTTTTATAAACATTTGTTAAACAAATATTTCTGATTGTCTTTAGTTCATATTTAAATAAAATTGTCAATGATTCCTCTGTTTGAAGATATTTTAGTTGATCCGCACTCTACATACGTTCAAAAATAATAGCTAATTAATTTCAGCAGTTTCACATGAAACACATGCATGTATGTATTGTGCGCGCGCATGTGTGTGTATCCAGTTGAAACTATATATTCTCTATCTGACCTCCTAAATTGTTACTCATCACCTAGGCAGTATCAACCGGTACTGAGTGGAACAATGTATTGATTTCACTTTTCATGAAATTGTTAAGTATAGTATAAGAATGATGGAGTGGTACCAAACACCTCCATTTTCATTATATATTATATTACAGACTGACAGATATATTTAAGTTTTTATATTTCAAACTTTATATGGTTAATAAATAAAAATATAAAAGTTATTCAAAATATATTATGTGTAGAAAGATTTTATACATTTTATTAGCAAGTATCAAATGTACACGTTATGTGCAACAAAAACTTTTACATCATATACTTTTACGCTCATATACGCTTTCGTATATGTAGGCCATTGTGACATCCAGAGACACAGTAATAGCTCGGCGCTAAAGAGACGCAAAGCGTTTTAGCGCGAAACACTGTCGGGTATCTTTACACGGAACAATGAGTTTTTGTACAATTATCATGCACAGTAATTAGTATAATGAACGTATGTAATATAAAAATATCAACTGATATCAGTAGCAATTAACTTATTATATAATGGAATATTTTGGATTCAATGCTAACTCTGAAACTCATTTTATGTAATAGAATTTCACTAACCATTTTGTTTCAAACACAAAAAAATGCGGTCTGTAACTTCTCATTAAATTCATAATTGTAGTCCGTAGACTTTATTACACTAATTAAATAAGGTAAATATTTACCAACATAGCTGTATTTAGATGCACTCAATCCTCCATCAGGTCCTTGTGCTCTTCGAAGACCAAATTCAAGTAATGTTATGTTTTTCCCAGCTGCCATGCGATATCGTGCCGCGTTGGTCGCCATTAGACTTGCATAGTTGACCAATGTTAACAGAGTTGTTTCTAAGAGTTGTACCATTATTAATGGTCCTTCCACTCTTATCAAAGGAACTCTGCATTAAAATCAACAATTACATCTAAACAATTTACACTTATTCAAATAATAAATTAAAATTACAATAGATATTAATTAAATTGTTAAATATTTTTTAAATAAATTTAAATTTATAAATACATTAAAAACTTTTATTCGTATTTCTGTTGCAATGATATATGTTTCTAAAATATTAAAAATACTAAAATTAGTATATCTCTACTGACTTTTCAGAAGAGAGAATGAGAAAGATATTTCCTAAACTCACCTTGGAAATACGACCGATCCCTCATCTATGGCATATATTGTGACATTTCTTGCAGTAAGACTTTGTAGATAATCAAAGAATCTTTGGTCTACTGTAGCAGGCATAGTCGACTTCAGGTACTTGATATCTATGATATCAAAAATAAGATATCGTATAATATAATTCATAAAATATATATGGGAATAGTAAGCTTCAGCAAATACGTACCACTAGGAGAATAATGAAATTTGTTCAAGAATTTTATGCATTCCTCAAGTCCGGCAAAAATCGTGAATTCTCCCTGAAAAGGATTCTTGCGGAAGAATAAATCAAATACAGCGTGATCATTTATCTTGCCGCTCTTCCAGTAGGCATAAGCCATAGTGATTTGATATAAATCTGAAAACAAGCATTGTCCTTCCGTAAATAAGAAATAAAACTTGAAATACATTCAAAAATTCAGTCTTATCTCAAAAATATTACGGAGAACTGATACATATAAAACTTATAGTATATTATCAGGGAAAAAAAGGAAAGTTACATAAGAAACAAATGCGTTTATGCTTAAGTTTATGCCAAATTGCTAAGTTTATACCTTCAATATTCTATAATTAAATATCAATTATGTTAATACTGTACTTTTTGCCGACGGGAAAATAGCTATGTCTCCATATCGTCTTTTTATCTGCAAGACTGCATTTTGCAGTCTGAAGGTAACGCGCGTGTCTTTTTGCATATGAAAGCGGTTTTGTAGAAAAAAAATATTCTAAGCAGGTTCACATTAACGTAAATGTCGCGAGATATGCCAACAAGAGATGTTTGTGTGTAGCTTACATCACCGTCAGAATATTTACAAACATAATCATGCTTTTTATTCACTTGTTTCACGTGCGTGGTTATACGAGTATCCTTTCCGCTCGGCGGAATGATAGTGTACAATTTAACATAACAATTCCATATATACTTTGCTCCCATATAATCTTCTCGTCTCTCGCCATCTCGTCGTGGCGTCGAGGAAATTGCCAATCATTCAAGTAGAGAAGAAAAAAAGTATAAATTCTTCGCGCGGCGAAAAAACGTGACTCCGCCGCTCTCGTTCGAGAAATACGTTTTCGTTTCCATTTCCCGCATAGAGATGTTCAGGACGCATTTCCTGGAAAGCATCGCTCTCTGTGACAGGTCGAGTCTCTCATTCGTGCAGACGATTTGTTCCAGAGGACCATCGAGGACGAGAACGACGGAAGAGGTTAGCTCGAGGCGCGGATGGCCTGGAAAGCGAAAACAGAATCCGCGAGGCGCGTCCCCCCATACCCCTTTCCTCCCTCGTTACGTACCTGTGAGCAGTGGCTGAACGATGCCGTTTTGCCGTGAGTTGCAGCATGTACCATCATCGTCGTCCGTTGACATTTTGAAAATAGGAAGCCCGCTCGCGTGCGCTCGATCCGTAAGGTATGACTCGCCGCTCTCCCGATCTCGCCCTGTTGTTGGCGTTGCCCCCGCAGATCCGCTCACACTTGCAGTTGCACTCACTTTTTGCACTTTCTGCATCTCGGAAATGAAACGGATATATTGCGCACACATCCAACCCACACGCGTATACGTGAGGTGCGTTAGATATATATCCTATGTTAGATATTAAACTTGTCGCGTAAATAACCTTTGTGGACTCATTCCCGTCTGTAACAAAAAAATAGTACAATTGTAGCGAAATATTAATACGATTAAAACGATTAATTAATTCACTGAAAATAATGGAGTCTCTTTCGAACTCCTCTTCCTCCTCGTGTTGTCCCGCGATGAAATAAAAGAAATGCTGGGTCAGTATATTCGGCGGGAAGAGCAAAAAAGAAAAGAGTAATTAACGAAGACGCGCAACGATTGCAAGAGATGGGTCTTACTTTTTGCACAGGTTCCTCGCGCTATCCGATCCGACAGTGATCCACGATACGCACCGGCACGATGATACCGACGTGATAGCGTCGACTAGCATGCCTCCGCGCGAGCCGCGATGTAATATACGGCTCGCGAGAATCGATAGGGAACGTTTGAAGGACGCGCGGCAGCGTTGGCACGGCCTGTTACACCCGTCGATCTCGCTAATTGCCAGAGCCGTTTGTCCGAAATTCAACCGGGCAATCCGGGTATCGCGGATCCGGATTCCGAGATCCGTGTGCGTGCGCATCCCTCTGCTCTGGTTTTTCAGCGCGAAAGGAAGATTGCACAACTTATCGTATCTTATATGCTTCCATCAATATTAACTCAGATATAGTACACAATATTTAGAAAATTATTTATAAAATATTTATAAATATTTATAAGACTTATTTGAAATTTTGTAAATATCTTCGTGGTCTTAAATTGCACAGATTATAAACATTTATTGTAATTTTTATTGTAAATATATGAAATATTATTGTTGTAAATGCTGTAAAAATACTTGATAACACATTAGAATCCAAGTAAAAAATAGTTGCTATAAATATTTATTTATATTCACACTAAATATTACATAAAATATTTAGTCTATATTTTAATAATATAATATTTCAAAAAATTAATAGTAATAATTATTATCATAAGTATTCTGATGTGTGCTGTCTGGAAAGAAAACTATTTTGTAATTCTTTAACGATATTATTCTCAATTAATTGTTGTTAATGAATCTTTCTTTTTTGATAAACGATAACTGTATCCCCTCCTCTCCCCCAGCAACATCAAAATGAAATCAAAATGACTTTTAAAGTAACTAACAAAAGTGATCATTTTTCAATCAATAATCGATTTGTTTCAAAGTTATTTATCACATTCGGACATTATCATGACTTGTTATTCTGCTTGAGTTATTAATTAAAAATGTAACGATTAATTACTAAATAACTTTTCTTATTCTATGACTGGTATTCATAATCGAGTCTTTGTTTAATTTCAAATATAATCTTAAGATGACATAAACCAATCACAGAACCGTATTAGCATCCTCTGATGAAAATAAAAAAAATTAGAGTGTAAGATGTAATGAGTGATTTACAGCGATTTTATTCACTTAAAGCAGCGTCTGGTAATGTAATTCATCAGCGAATTCTCTCGATGTTGTTTTCAATCGTTTGAAGCAAATTTCTTAATTGGTCAGCAATTCGCTGAAAACTTCTTCTACGCTTGTTTTTTATTCGCTAATGTTTAAAATTTTGAAGTTGCAGCGTCGAGTGATTACTTGATGACTTAAAAATTCGCTCTGGAAGAGCAAAAATCAACGCAAGAAACTAGCTAGTGACAAGCTAACAAGTATCGAAAACAGTATTCCCCGCTAATAAGAAGAAACCAGCATTTAGAATTTTAGAAAAAGTTTTTAGTAGCAAATTCATTATGACTCACTCAGTCACTAGACATTGCTTCAAGCGAATAAAGTTGGCCCGTATAAATCATCCATAATAGGGACAAATAACAGAAGCATAAACGAAGTTTTTAAGAGGCGAAAATTTGAGACAATTAAACGTAAAAGGAGTATATAAATACTTCTTTTACATTTTATTTTCTTAATTTTTATATCCTAAAAAGTTCGTTTCTATTTATTTTAGAAAATATTGAACAAAGCAATTTTAAATGTTATAATAACAAAATAATAAATAATTACTATTGTTGTAAACTCAAAAATATCCTCTCTAGCTATTGCTTTTACAATATCCTTGTTGCTATTTCATTCTTATTTCAAAATTGTCTTAAATAATATGTATAATGAGAGCAGAAAATATTTATATAGGAAAGATTTTTATTAAAAAAGCCTTATTTATAGAAAATGAACATTAATTAACAATTTCTTAACAATGAATACAATAGATAGAACTTTTATTTAAATTATTATAAACAAAAAAATATAATAATCCAAATATAGTATCTTAATAATAATCAAAAAATAAAAAAGTATATTATTTTATTATATAAAAAATATTCGTACACTTATTTGTAATTTATATAATATATTAATTTAATATTTTGTGGGATAGCTGTTAAATCCTAATCACAGCCCATAGTCTTTGGTGCATCGATTGCACTTTCGCATGATTGTTGGTGAAATAAATTTTCATTCTTCTTGTAGAGATTTTTAAATCTTCTCAATTGGAAATCCTTTTCCTAATAGCATCTCCAAGAATGCTCCGCAAATGTTCAATAGGATTAAGGTCTGCTGATTGCGGAGATGTATGCAATTATTTTGGTACATTATATAACAGCTATTGCTTCATATTGTTAGTTGTGTGCTCATTGTCATGTTGAAAAATATAATTATCGGCAATTTCTAATTTTCTCTTTTGCAATTTCTCTTTTGTGTACTGGCAGAAAGATTCTCTTTCAAAATTTCGATGTACATTTTATGATTCATTAATGCCATCAATAATATGTAAATTGCCGACACCTGCTGCGCCCATACACTCCCAAAGCACGGAATTATCATCGTGTTTAACTGTGAGTATGAGATTTTTTGGAACGAATTTCATATTTTTTTTTCGCCACATCATACGTCTCCCATCAGAAAATATTAAATTTACTTTCGTCTGAAAAAATCACTATAGTCCAATGTTGTCCAGATTTAAGATGCTATTTCGCAAATTTTAATCGTTTAATGCGATTGGTCGCATTTATCCAAAACTTTTTCCTAACAACACGGCCATGATATCCATTCTCACATTTCGAATTGTAATAATAGAAACGAGTATACCGCGATTTTTAAGCGCGGCTATAATCTTTGAGACACTTGTTTTTGAGTCTATCTTTATTTGATGGAGGGTAAAATGTTTGTCTGTCTCACTTAAAATTAGTGGCCACTTCTCGATATTTATTTTTCACCGTCTTTCTTTCACAAAAACGATCAATTATTGATTGAATTGTCGATCGAGGTCTGTTGTAAGCTGAGCAATTTCACGAAGAGATTTACATTGATTGTGTAATTCAATTATAACTTTTCACTCTTCTTCACTTGTCTCCCTGCTTTTGCGAATCATTTTGCTTGAATAATGCAGTAAGACTGCATTATTCAATTTATTTTATTTATTTTTCAAAATTTTTAGCGCGCATAATTCGCAAGCGTTAGTATTCTACCCTAATATAAGCAAAAGAGTTTCGACGAAAATAATCTTGTTTATTTAAAGCTAAATTTCTTGATTGTACGAATACTTTTTATGTATTTAAATAATATAATTTTTCATTTTCGCTTATTATTAAGATAATACGGTTCTATAATTATTTTATGTCATCAAGATCACTATAATACTTAAAAGTTAAAATAGTCAATTTTACGAAAATTTCGAGATTAACTCGTCAAGTAATATAAGTCGATTAACTTGTCAAGTAATGCTTGACACTTTTTTTAACATGGATAGAAATTAATTTTTTATTTAACATGTGAAAAAGAAGATTAGAGACAACGAACTATATATAATTAAATATTTAATTGAAAGCAATTCTATTTGTTTAGATTAACTTAAATGACAATCATTATGTTAAATGACAATTATTACGTATTTTTGTAAGTGCGGATAGAGTTTTATTATTTTCTTGTTGCTTGATAAGGAGAAAGATTTAATTATTTTAATCAGAATTTGAAGTAATCGATGTTTAATGTTTATATTTGGAAAAGAAAGAATAACATATAGGAATATCATATTCGTTAGCAACATTGGTTATTCTCTCCTCCACAGATAAATTTGAGATTAAATACTTGAAATTCGATAATTTACTGATAAAGAACATTTTATAACTAGATAAATAACAGATAGAAAAAGAAGAAGAAAGAGTCGACAAAAGAAACTTCAACGAAAAATTTACCTGTAAAAATCCAACTGAGAGTTTAAAAGATTTTCGAAAAATTAAAAATTTAATGATGCACAAAGTGCGAGACAAGTCTCCTGCACATTGAATCTTCTTTTTTTGTTTTTTTTTAATATTTATACTCGCATCAAAGAATGATACCGAAGAATTATTTTTGGATATTAACTACAAAAGAAACGAACATCGAAACAAGAAAAAACGAAAAATGGAAATGAAAAATTTATTTTCTAAAAGTATTTTACGACTTAGATATGATTTTTATTCGAGGAGGAAAAAATGTTAATTCTTTTGAAAGATTTGTCAATACGATTTTCTTGCGGGAAAAAAAAGATTTCTTTGTTAATGTGATATTTTTCTATTAATAATCTCGACATCTTATTTTTAAAGAGGAAAAGAAAGCTGCAACAATATGTCTATTTTACAGATAATCTGACTTTGAATACTCAGAATATTTGAAAATATTTTAAAAGATAGTTTAGAGTATTAAAAATAAAAACTAAAAATCTATTTTTAGATACCGAAAGAGAATACCCCCTTAAATCAATTGTCAATCGAGTTTTAATTGAATTCGATTCGATCAATTGTCACTTAAATGACTTCCGATTAATATCGAATCGTCAATCGAGCGATTTTCGATAATTTCGCTTAAAATCAATCGCTAATCGATTTATTTTCAATTAAATTCATTCATATAATTGTCAATTAAATGACCTTCGATCAACTTCGCTTGAGTCAATTGTCATTCCAAATAAAGTTTTTATTACATTTGTTTAAATTAACCGTAAATTGAACTATATTTAATTGAATTTTTTCA
>Ga0157364_1000677_pt1:17500-25143 | contig 25143 bp, 12 predicted proteins | sample AttsexASBM2_FD_111476 | JGI IMG/M metagenome (GOLD analysis project Ga0157364, IMG submission 111476) | Fungus gardens microbial communities from leaf cutter ant in Ribeirão Preto, State of São Paulo, Brazil - Atta sexdens ASBM2 | ecosystem: Host-associated > Fungi > Mycelium >...
AAGGCTTCAGGCCCTTTGATGCTATAAATGCTTTGAAGCATTTTTTGATTGGTCATTTAGTGAAATTCTTTCTTTCTGATTAGTCAATTAAATATCTCGAAACATCTGTAGCGCCAAGTTGATAACACCTTAACTACTGTCGATGCAAACAACACAAATATTGATCCTCTTTGAATAGTTTGAACTTTTAAATCAATCTTTTTAAATCAGCTAATAATCTCATTTCTCTGCTTTTTTTAAATAGTAAGATTTTTTTCCCAATATTTTTAGAAAAATATACGAAGTAAAATATCTAAAGAGTATTTAAAAAAGAGTTTTAAGGAGAATTTAGAATTCCAAATTTACAAATAAAATATTGTCAATAATAAAGACATCATTGATAACCATAAAATGAAAATAATCTTTTTTTTAGTAATAAAGTCGATAGAGATTTTAGTAGTCTACTTTACTCTAATGATGAGATAGTGATTAATAAAGGAATGTTGCAAGATGTAAGCAAAAACTGGGGCAAACTAGTTTACCTTCTTCTTGTAGTTGGTATCCGCAATGCGCGGAATGTATCGTGCACATGTACGAATGGATAACGTTGATTTCCTCGCAATATTGTTTATTGCCACGGAAAAAAAAATTAATTGGATAGTACAGCAAACCTATAATTTACTACGAATTCAACATCGATAACTAAAAAGATTTGATGATTTAACAAATCGCTAATGTTATTCAGTCAACTTTGCTATTTTAACATAGAAAATTGACTATCTGTATATTATGACAGATTTGCTGAATCAGTGAAGTTTTCAGCTGTGTTTTTTTCTGTGTGGTAACCAATAGTGACTCTGTAGAAGAAAAATTCTGATCTGAATCATCATAATTGCTAGATGCGTATTGCGTGTAATTCCATGATGTCATAATTCGATATTAACTATGTATAATTCGTAATACTGATATTCACAGCATATCACATTATCTTATTTACTATTCTTTTTCCAGTATAAAGTCATTAGAGATTGCGCTCAGTTTTACTGAGCGCATCTGCAAATATCTTTACGAGAGATATTTATGGCCTATTTCCGTCTGATTTCTCACTGTGACGGCAACATATATATCAAACCGATCTGATATTTGCAGTTAAATCATCATTCGTCAATTTATTAACAGTAAAAATAAATTAATAATTAATAAATATTTGTTTTATTTTTATTTTTAAGGCAGCTGAATAGTTATCATAGCCATATTGAATCGTGACGTCAGAAGTGAGAAATGACACATTAATTTTTATTATGCCATTTATAAATAAAGATAATTTGGATAAAACAAAATGATGTTGCGATTGCTTTAAAACATTTGTAAAAATGAACGAAAATTATGCCTTATATATAAAATTATGCTTATCCCTCTTCCATCTGTCAGTAAATAATCGTAAAAAGTGTTTATATCATCAAAAATAAACGAAATATTTCAGATGGTCGATTTAAGTGAATCATCCTGTACAATAATTTCGGTTGTTGTAAATATGTCTTCAAGCTATAAATAATTTTTTAATTGCAACTTGTTGCTAACAACATGAAATGTTACACGTTTTCAAGGATATTCAGGCTAACATGTTCCCATTACTTTGACATTACAAGAATTCGAATTCGTTGAGTTTAACCCGACAGACGTAATGCTGTTTCATCTTAAATTGAGTTTGTCGAAATTGATTGCTGTAACATATCAGCAAACACATTACATTTGACTATCTGGGACACAAAAATTTAAGCTACGCATGCATTGAATAAAAACATTTCATGCGTCTTTTATCATTTCTCTAAAGCAATCTCATTATTTGTTTTATCCAAATTATCTTTATTTATAAATAGCACGAAATAAAAATTAACGTCATTTTTCACTTCTAACATCACGATTCAATATGGCTGTGATGACTACTCAGGAGTCTTAACCTCTATCATTACTTAATTACTTTTTATTTATTTATTATTTATTGGTATTCGCATTGTTTATTTTTTGTATATTAAAATATTTTTTTAGAATTTGTGCGGAATGCATGCAATAATATAATTCTTTATGTCAAAAGAAGTAATATTTTAGCTATAATAATAATTGTAATTTAAAAACAATTGCTCGAATTGATTCTACTAAAAAAAATATTGCCTCTTCTATATTTGCAAATTCTGGAAATATACTCTGTATAATATGTAAAAACGAGCGTGTAATGCGTCATTTAAAAAAATCATAAACGCAGTGAATAAAAAACATTGATTAGATAAAATTAATCTTTGAAGAGTATCATTAAGAGAGTATAATATATATCAATATATTACATTCAAATTAGGAATCTCAATTAGACGTAAATAATATATTACGCAATACTCAGATATTACAAAAGATTATGTGGACATTAATAAAATATATCTAAATTGTAATAGAGGATAATAATATGGTCGCGTTACTACTTTCTGAGCAATTTAGAACAATGTCATTGTAATTTCTGTTTATCATTGTAAAATAGATGTAAAATTTGTTGATAACAATTCTAATTGTAAGAAAATATTATCGTATGCACCACTTGTATGTATCTCCACATATCGTCTAAACGTGACGTGTATTTCGAATTTTTTTTGCTTTAAGTAACTGTGTCTATTCTGTACCATTTTGCAATATTCTAGTTATCATTTATGAATCATAAGTTATGATATTTGGATACTTATCGTACACTTGACGTCAATCCTTCTAAACTACGCAGAAAATGGATCTACAATTTTCATGTATCTATAAAGTTATGTTTGTAATAAGTAAAATCATATGTTAAAACAATTTTATTCTTATAAATATAAGACTTTCTTAAATCTCAGTTAAGTCTCTAGTAAAACTATTTAAAAATTTATGGAATTAATTTATTGAAATGTAACATCTCACGGATGAATAAATCTAAATAGCAGTGAACAGAGCGTACGTGATGTGCTCTTATAGAAAAGAATCATCTTGAAAAAGCGTTTTTCACTTGAGTAAAAATTTGACATCCATTCCATGGTCCATCCCAACTATCCTAAATTGATGAATATCGTAGAGCTTAAAAACAAATAAGTCTTCATATAATTCTTTGAGACACACTCATAGTCATATATTTACCACGTTTTATATACGTCGTTCATTTATGCGTGCCGATAAAACGTCCTTCCACTCCGTTCTGGGTCGATGACGTAGTCGTTTTAAAGTTGCATTGTTTTTATGCATATAATTGTACAGTCATCGATAATACACATGTCAGTTCAACGACATATGCGTTTCTCTTTGTGCAAATGCGGGATAAGAGTTCAACTAATTTTATACAATGAATTTATTCTATATATACGTCACAGATGGTGTATTTTGCACTAACTCTACAGAATGATCCTCCATGGTATTTGTCTGCTGCTAAATACGCTATATGTTAATTTTCTGCATTACAACTGGCACTTCTGAATTATTGTTAATTACTAGTTTCGATTGCTAGGACAGTGTGTGTCTTTGGCGTGTCGATTTTAGAAAAATACTCAATTTTTGATTCTCTAAGGTCTAAAATGCAAGAATGATGACGATTGAGCCGCGAGCATCGGTTCACCGTGGATGCTCTTTCTCTGTCAAAAATTGATTATTTTTGTATATATGTATATATACATATATACAATGCATATATATACATATATACTATTTATTGTTGCCTATGTCTATAAGTGTCTGTATATATAATATATGTCGGCAAGCATCCGGAAAAAACGTAATCACAAAATACACGCTTGTATCTCTATGAGCTAATAATGCTGTATTAATATAATGCGATTACACATGTGGTTTCCTTTTTTTTATCTCTGCAATACGTAATACGAGCTACTTATTGTTTGTGTACTGACTGTCATATGTGTACTTATTTCTTTTTCAGGGCCTGTAATGCTCTCTCTCTATTTACGCCTTCTGCAATATTTTAGCGCGTGTGCGAATGTATACGGAAGCACGGACTATTATCTACGTTACACGAACTATCTAACTAATCAATCTAACTTAACTATATTTTCCTAATAACTACTCAGACTTCTGTTTAACATTTACCTCATATATCTCACTTATAAGAATAACGTCATGATCATATTTGTAATATCGACTACGGCGCCTACACGTCCTGCTTATTGATAATTAATACTGCTAGACGACTAGACTTGTTTCATATAACATTCGATTTTGTCCCTTAAAATTATTATCTAATTTGACACATAATTTTCGTATACAGTCTTAATATTTATGATGATGTTTGTATTGTGCTAAAAATATGTCACAGACTACAAAATTTTTTTTTCTTCTTTCGATAAATTTTCCTTTTTCGCTTTTTGGTCGATACGTATGTTCCATATAAAGCTCCCTGTGGATTATTCGCTTGATCGCTGTGAGTAAAATAATGTGTTTTTCTTTAGAATCTTCGTCACTGTTTGAATAATGCTACAATCGTGTATAATCTATGTTCGTAGAATAATATTTCTATTATATGTAAGTTGTAAATTTCATAACCAGTATAAAACGACCAGTACCAATACAATTATCACAGAGTTGTCAAGATAACGTCATATACAGTAGAACTAGTTTTACAATGTATCTTGCTCAAAGATTGAGAAAGTTAGTACTTTACAGATTACTTATAAGTTACTTTTTATTATAGAAATTGAGTACAATAAGTTCGAGTATTTTATTTTTTATATTACATTTTATTATTTGCTCTCAATTTCTATAATAAACACATATAAAGTAACCTGAAATGTAACTTTCTCACAATTCTGATCTTGTTATACATAAACTTTTCATGGAAGTAGGTATATTATACAAATCATATAGTTATTACTCTCTAATCTAATACTGTTTTAATAATTTCAAGAAAATAAAAAAATGAGGAAATATGCACAAAAATGGCAGTGGAATTTTTATCACAAAAAAGGAAGATATGATAATATATAACAAAATCTGTCTGATTTAAATGTTAACCAGTTTACACAATACATTTACAATAATATATAATTACATTATATTCTTAGAAACATTTAACAATGATTTCCTATCACTAAAATAATCTGTATAAATTGCATTAATATGCATAAAAAATAAGATTATAAAACTATAAATATATATTGATACTTAAATCTGGCTATGAAATTTCAAACTTACTTTATCTGCTACATGGTAGTAAAGCTTCAACGCTAAGCTTACAAACAATAATGGAAGTTCACCAATATTTCATATCAACGAACATCTCTATAGACAGCAGAAAGATGTACATATCCAATAAGTAATTAACAAAATATACAATACCAACAACATACTTAACGCTAAATGTATAAATAATTTAAGAACAATAAAACATATAAAATTTCCATTTTCGTACCTTAGCACCGTTAATTTCTGGAAATAAAGTTTACATTACGAGATAATACGATCAATATACGATCACCTCGGCAGAACATTCATCCAAAATTCTAGACTGGTCTAAGACCAGTCCTCATATTGACTGCCCATGGTTCATCTCATTAAATCTGCCGCTCTTTGTCGATCTCGATGGACTTCTCGGGGATGCATTCTTTTACGATGTGAAAAACAATTGCCGGAGCTCGCGAAAGCTTTCGGACAGTAAGGACACTGATAAGGCCTCGCACCTGTGTGCTGATTTATGTGGAATTTTAAATCCTGATTTCGCTTGAATGTCTTATCACAAAGCGGGCATGCGTGCGGTCTCAAGTCCGAATGCGTTATGCTGTGAGCACGTAACGTCGAATTCGTTGGATACACTCTCCCGCATACATTACATGGAAATTGTACGCCGCTGTGGTATTCCTTGTGTCTGAACAGATTCGATTGAGTTTTGAAACTGCAAGAAATCAAATTTTCTTTGGTATAATATTTGAAAATCCTTCAATAGTAATAACATAATTAAAATATTATTAGACAGTTAAAAATTTAAATCTTAATATTATTTCAATATGGAAACAAAAACAAATTAAAAAATTATTTTACAATAGTTTAACAATAATTCTTTAATCAAGTATTTAGGAAATAAATATTAAATTATTACGAGAAGTATTACAAGAATGTAAAGCATACATTCTTCCACATATGTCGCAGCCGTACTTTCCTTTAGGCCTGTGAGTCTCTAAATGCACTTTCAGATTTCCCTTTGTAGAAATCTTTTTACTGCAAATTGGACAGATGAAGTTGCTGGACGAATTGTTATCACTATTCGTGTGAAGTACACCATTTATAGAATAAACGTGTTGAGATTGTAAAATAGGCTTTCCGTCGAATCTTCTCTCTTTAGGTAAATGCGACCACAAATGATTTTGCAAGCCAATTTGCGATATAAAAGATCGGGTACATATTGTACATTCATGCGGTTTCTCTGATAAATTGGATATAATTTTTTCACCGTCTTCGTGCGATTTAGATTCACTTTCATCTTTCTTTTCTTCGTCTTCCACTTCAGTGTTTCTATAAAACAAATAAGCAAACAATATATAAGCAAGCACACTTATGAATACAATCTTTTTTATTATTATTATTATTATTATTATATATATATATATATATACATATACATATATATATATATACATATAATAGTATAAAAATTCCTACTTGTTTGTTAAAGGTAACGGTTCTGGTGTATGTGTCCTTGTTATTTCTTCCTCGTTATCTGAGGAATCTGAAGCTTCGGATGTAGATTGTTCCATGCCACATTGTAAAAATAGCATTGGATCCACTTTTACCTCCATTTCCTCCATGTTCGGAGTACAACGTTTGACTTCTTGAAAATTTGATTCCTGTGATCCCAGTGGCTCGTCCTCAGTTAAAATTTCTATCGCACCCTACAGATAACATTATTAATATAATAAATACTATAGATAAAAATGATATATAAGAAATTATATAATTATAATACATACTGAAAGTGTGTATCAATTTATAATACATACCTTTGTCAATATCGAATGCAATAGCCCTCGATCTTCCGCCTTTTTTACAATATCTTGCATGTCTTTAATATTGTGTATCTCATCTTCTTGTACAGGATTCGTATTGTCAATGTTACCATAAAGCTGTGATCTCAACTTCTCTTGGGTACGATATGCCATCATTGCGAAACGATGGACACCTTCCAATCTTTTGATACACGTAGAACAGACCATTTTTGAAAATTTGTCCTCCGATGACACCTATAAAGCATTTAAAAATAAGTATAAATCTATAAAAATATATATTATGCAATTAACATAAATTATGACGCCAATTTGGAAATGATAGTGTTGGATTATTAATTCACATTAGATTAGTTCTTTTTATGAAATAAAAGAATTAATCCAATGTGAATTAATTTGAATTTGCAAAATAAATACAGAAATTCACATGAAGAATATAATATACAGATGTAAATATACATAAAAAGAAGGAAAAATATAGATATTCAGATTCTACTTCTTCTAAATTAAAGTGAAACATACTATACGTGTTTTTTTTCTCAAAACAGAAAACAATAAATTATTATAAAATTATCGCGTTATTAAAATTTATATTTATACATTATATATGTTGATTTGTGTGTGTGTGTGTGTGTGTGTGTGTGTGTGTGTGTG
>Ga0157364_1000678_pt1 | contig 25111 bp, 14 predicted proteins | sample AttsexASBM2_FD_111476 | JGI IMG/M metagenome (GOLD analysis project Ga0157364, IMG submission 111476) | Fungus gardens microbial communities from leaf cutter ant in Ribeirão Preto, State of São Paulo, Brazil - Atta sexdens ASBM2 | ecosystem: Host-associated > Fungi > Mycelium > Unclassified ...
AAATATATAGAATATATATATATATATATATATATATATATATATATATATATATATATATATGTATATGCAAAATTAAATTTTTAAAAAATTATTTAATAATTGAAAAGAATATCTGTAATATATATAAGAATATCTGTAATATAATTAATTGTGTGTTTAAAACACTTAGAAATATATAATTATACATAAAGAAAACAAATTAATCCATGTATATAAAAATGCACAATTATTCCTAAATTATAATGTAGAAATATTATAGCATGAAATATTATATTATATTTTCCGCGTGGCAAAATTTTAAGTAAAAAATCTATGCGAAATAATTATCTATAAAATATTTATATCTCAAAATTAGATTTAATTTTTGATAAATATTTAGAAATTTTATTATTTCGACAAATCGCTACATTTTGGCAAATTGTCTTAACTCAATTTTTGCAAAATTTTTATCAATTTATGATACCATTATTGTCCACAACCTGCTCCCTCCCCCTTCCCCTCTCCCCCGTTCTTTCTCCCTTCCCCCCCCCCTCTCTTTATTACCTGCATGAATTTGATCAAATCATCCCGATTTTGAACACGCTGTGTATTCCAATATTTGCTGCCAGTAGTATTGAAAATCTATAATATGCATTACGTCTACTATAGATTTTCAGCACTGAGAGTAAATATCGGGAACGCAGTCGTAATCACGGTCGGTTAGACGCGAAGAATCTAAGTACTTTTGGGAGGGGGGGGGGGAAGGTAATTTTGTCTATGATGAAGAAAAAGTTACACGGCAACGGTCTGCCGGGGCGGGGATGGGTGAGGCGGTCAAGAAGAAAACACGCGAGGTCGAGCCTCGCACGATACAAGCCCTACGTCGAGATTCTTGCGAGTTTCAACTATGGATCATGAAGTAATTGGTATGTCGGCGGCGCGGGCGCGGAGGCTGACTCTCCGTAGGAGTTAGCGGTGCAGGAGTTCGTTTCCACGAGATATGGCATATGTAAGGTGAAAGTGAATTTCAGTGCACACAATGCGCGCACATACACGTCGTGTCTGATACGCACGCCAAGGTGCCGCGCGATCGCACACAGACGCAATATTTTAACTATATTACAGAACTGGTAGCCCGATATGAGGGAGAGAAGAGAATGTAACAAGAATGCAAGTCCGAGGCAAGCATGACGCCTTAACGAAGGTCCTTCGAGAAGCGAAACATTCCTCTTTAAATCTAGCGATCTGTCCAGCAATTATGATTATTATCATAGACAATATAAATCTTTGTGGAAAATCGTTGCAGAACGGATGCACAAACAAAATTAGAAATTTCTCTCGTAAAATGGATTTTAATGGATTTAAATGATTATACATTTTCCTTTAGTTTCTCCTGCAAGTTTTCATTGCATTTGGTTGCATACTTGCCTAATAAATGTATGACATATTTCATGACATCGTAAAATTGCTCTTATCGTAACGTGTTATAAAGAAATGACTTTATAAAGAAATGACTTTCTGACTTTGAGTTGCATGTGGCACGAAGACTCGATTTTCAAGCGTATCTGTGCGCGGGAATGCACGAGGGTGCAGCGTTTCTACACAGCTGGTATAACTCGCACCTCTCGCAGGAATGTAGTCACCGTTATATCATTGATACGCGCACGCATAGCAACATTAGCAACGAAATATATATGGACGAGGACGAGTCGCTCTCATGGAGTAGCGGATACTTTCCGTGCTCTTGAGAGACGGATGCGAGAAACGAAGATCGTTGGACAGATTGCATCTTCACTTTCTCCCGCTGGATAACAATGCGTCTAGCATGTCTGGGTCTAACTGGTGCCTTTCCATAGTTAAATCCGACACGCAAAAATTCCGGCTTCCCAGATGTGAAGCAATCATACCAAAAATTTCAAGATTTACGATTTCGAATTACCTTTATTTGACAAAGACCCTATAAATTGATCTATTGGTATGAGAAATATTTATAGCAAACATTTATATAAAATATAATGTTTTTGTTATCTACATATTTATTACAATTTGCCTTTTATATATGGAAAGAATAGTTTTATTAAAGTATTTAAAAATTTAGCTGGACAACAATCTAAAAATAATTTCGTCAAATTATCAGAAACAAAATATTTAAAATCATTTTCAAATTTATATCCAGCTAAATTTAAATACTTTTGCAGAATCGTTTTTTTTGTCTATAATAAATTAAAGATTTTTTTTTTTTTTAGTTATTTTATGATTTTAATTTACTTTTAACTTTAATAGTTCACAAAGATAGTTTGATATCCTTATTACTTGTTAAATTTCGTTGCAATGACAATTTGTCTCATTGTCTAATAATTTAGAAAAGTTTTTTTTAATTTTTATTATAAGCGAACTCTATGTATCTTCGATGCGATTTAGAACTCTAATCAATTATCATTCAATTTATGATCAAGTGTTAAGTATTAGTGTTAAGTAAACGCTCTTTCTGTATTGCAGGTTCCTACTACAAATGTCTTTACCTGTCCAAATGGTAAGTAATAACCTTCACTTATAGATTAGTGGCGCGTAAAGCGTAAACAACAAGTAGTACCTAAAGCGAATTTTTCCTTTTCTTTCCGAAAGATTATATTTATTATTTGTAGATTTATCTCTATTTAGACAAATTTAAAGATCATTCTTTAGAATGATTTAAAATTACAAAAGAGTACGAGAAATTATTTTAAGCATAAAAGTACGCTAATTTTAAGTAACTGTAAAAAAAATATAATAAATATATTATAAATAAAATATAACACAATAAATGCCTTTATGTAAGTCTCTGCGATAAATTAAATATTCATAACGCGATAGATACAATTCGCAATCAATGGAGCTGTACTTACTTTTATAATAGTAAACAGTAAATACATAAATAGTAAATACATAAATATTTAATTTATGTATTTACTATTTACTATTATAAATATATCAATATCCGCTCTCATAAATTTTTTAAAATTAATTACGAAAATTCCTACACTCGATTAAAACAGAATCTTAGTGCTTAAATATTTCTATGCGAATTTATATACATTCTGATCACATTCTTCACGATGACACTTCAAAATCAAAAATTATTCTGGCGTGTAGCAGAATCAGATATGTATATAAATTTACGTAAAAATATTTAAACACTAAGATCCTGTTTTGATCGAATATAGAGAGGAATTCTCGTATTTGGTTAGATTTATTCTCATTAGTCTAAATTTGTTTTATAGAGGTATTTATTTATATTAGAGTATTTATTTATATTAGATTTATTCTTGAAGTCATTAATATTTTATATTATTTTAATTTAACGACTCACGTTCTTTTCCATTATTGTAAATTAACTTTAATTTATTTTATAATTCTAAGAAGTCTGCTCTCTCTCTCTCTCTCTCTCTCTCAAGATGAAAAGTAAGTTAATCCGAGAGTAAAGTTAATCTACATTCATAGAAACGAGCATCAGACGATTGATTTATGAATAAATTCTACGAATCGATAGCAATATAAAACGACGCAAGATAATGTGAAAGTTGCTCTGCAATTATTTTTTTGAAACGGACTTCACGAGTAATCTGGAGACATCGTAGAAATCGTCATTCTCAAGACGGTCAACTTATACATTAGTGGACTCTTACTTTTGCGATCGGCCTCCACTGAATAATCGAGCTCTCGTTTCGTAGGTTATGAGAGAATAACTGGGAAATAAAAAATCAGCGCAAAATGATTTTCACGATTATTGAGAAACCATAAGTCATTACGGCTAATACCGTACAACCCGCTGTTTGGATAATTGCGGAGAAAGATAAATCACACATTGATAATATCCGATAGAAACTTTATGGGAATAAGGCACGAGTGATAATTCGATAATAAAAAAGGAGCTTGTTTTTGACTCGGTGTTTCTCATTCGCAAATATTTTTATTGCAGGTAGTGACAAGTTTTGCAGAATTAATTTCTTGCGTTGTACGTGAAACAATTGTATCTTCGTCCAATACGCGTGGCGCAGAGTACAATGCAAATAAGGGAAACCAACGAAAGATTCCCCCTTTTTTTTACTAGGACGCGTCGTTACTTACATTTAAATCACACAGAGATGCTTTGAATCACAAATTGCACGCCAACAATTATGCCTCGCTCTGGCAGTAGCGGAGTTTCAAAACTGAAACAAGCACGGCGCATGTCCGATAAATAAATCTTGTAAGAGACAATGAGAATAAGAGTTCGGCCATTCGTAACGCTGCTCCACTTTTCTTCGCCAATGCAATTAAGTAGGTTACACGTACCATATGGGGCCGCTAGCCATAAATTGCGTGCGCCTGAAAAATTGCGAGTGCAGCTATTTTCTTCCGTATTTTCTATTTTCTCGTTCTTTCTTACTTCAATTAATCAACGATTCATTCGATCACGCCTTTGATCTCATCGATTGTTGCACATCGCGATAGAAACGATTTCATCGAGAAATTGCAAATTTGTTTTGAATTAAATATCACTTAATATTAAACGTTATCAACACAAATAAATATCATTTAATTTAAACAATATCGCAACAAATTAATATCGTATTTAACTTACAATATATTTCATTTAATATTATATAAATATAGTTCAACATTGAACAAGTGAATAAATATTGTTGAATATTGAACTAATAAACATATATAATTCTATTTGTTAGAATAAACAATGGATTTTCAGAATTAAAGTAGATCAAAGTAAAATACAATTTTAATTTCAGAAAGTATTTGTATGCTAATACATATGTAGCTAATATGTTACGTTGATTCGATAATTAGAATAAAATCTATATTCTAAAGACATAATTCTCCATTCTTTACATAAATATTACTTTATTAACATTTTAAGCAACTCTGAAATCCATTGCAAAACATGTAATATATTTCTTTCGTCCTCGTGTGTACAACATTCTTACATTCCACATGTTACAATCTTCGAAGATATAACATTTTAAAATGTTAAAGAATAAAGAATATTAAATTTCAAATTAGGATCTCAAAATTCAAACTTTAAAATCAAGTCAGATCAAACTTTATCTTAATGTATGACGTTTAATGATAGCAAGGGCTGTGTTTAAGTGGAAATATTTGAAAGCTCTATTTGAAGGCCGAAATTTTCGACGCGACACACAAATCGACGTGTGAACATATCAGGTAGATTCAAGGGTATAGGCATTAGGTACGGGTAGAGAAAAAAGATAGAACGGCATTCCTAAACCATGAATCCCTTTCCATCTTCTCTTTTGATCGCCTCTTTCTCGTCCACCATCGAACCATCGCCGTCGTACACATAACGGCCCTAAAAATATACGTCGTTTTTCGCATTCACGCCACGGTTATATGTTTGCACCTTGGAGGAAACTCGACCAAGCATCGTCGAACGGGATTCCAAAAAGTAGAACATCCGGCAACTTGCTCGTTCATCTGTTCTTACGCGATTCACGCATACCACGTACGCTTCTCGTAAGAAGGCTTTTACTGGACAAAAAAAAAATGAGGAAACGAATATAGAGACTGCCTTTCCGCATATTTGCGTGCCAAGTGAGTCAAAAGATTACATCATTCATTTGCTAGCTCATCTTTTATCACCAGTCTCTATTCCAATTTCTTTCGCATCTAAAATATATTCCACTGAATACTGAATTTCATTGATTTTAGTTACCATTGACTTTATTTCTTTAAAGTAGAAAAATTCATGTTTAAAATACATTTCATATGTTCCAAACGGACCACTCAAATTTTTGTGTTCATTTAACATAAGATGAATAATATTAGAAAATAACATGGATATTATGTAAAAAAATGATTACAAAAAAGATAATGCTGACACAGTTTGTAAACAAATTGTGGAAGTATATTTTTTTATATAATTAATATTTATGATATGTATTTATTTTAAATGAATACGTACTTGTTATTTATTTATCTTAGAATTTACGTTTTAAAACACAATTATTTTTATATAATCTGTTTACTTACTCATTTGTTATTTTAACATTAAGAAATATTGAATATGAATTTAATGCAATATACATATTCAAATAACACGATCACATTAAATTAATACTCAAACGTATTAAAAAATAAACACAAAAATTGTAACAAGGATCAGTCTTAGCACAATACAAAATGATTTTTTACTGTATAGATATAGATATTCTTATTTCAGATGATCGCTATATTTCAATTTGTAATAGCGGAATGTCGAGATTTCTTCCAAATCGAAATCGCAACTGCGATGCGTCATTAATATTACGTGCGATCATTGGTTGAAATATCATGCGTCTCGACTGCCGAGAGAAAATAATATTTCACACACGTTCTTCGAACGAGAAATGCTAATGGACGTCGAGAGAACCGTGTGCGTGCATGGCCATTTGACCTTTTGAAAGAAAGGAAGGTCGTCATCGAGTCTCTCTCAGCGAATAATCCAGCACCAACTGCATCAGCAACATGATTCTGAGTGATGCTGCGTCTCGTTTCTCTTTCACGCAACTTGCGTGTTTTAACGAAATGCAAAACAACTTTAATTACATTTCACATTGGGTCTCTCGAGGTTTCATCCAGCACGGGGCAGCGGTAAAATAAACGTATTCATAATATCCATCAAAAACAAAGAAGAATAAAATATAATAATAAACATTTTTTCGTTTATAAAATAATTTAATAGAAATGTCTAGAAATGTGTGTGTGATGTTATATGATTCGATTAGAAAATATCCAGTTATGAAAGAATTCACTCAGTATACGCATTTAGATTTATGACGTTAGTCATAAATTCTACCAATGTAGTTTAACTTTAATCTCGGTTTAACTCTTCAACTTTTTCTAGTTCTAAGAATTAGTAAGTTGTACCAAGATTAAAGTTAACTTACATATAATAGAAACGAACATAAATGGTTGTAAAATTATGAGAAAGATCGACAGAATAATTATTTTAATAAGAGAAAAATGCACCAATAAATGAATAATACAAATAAGAGAAATTCTAATAATATATTCAAATGAATTTTAGCACTTCATAATATACTATATATAGATTTTTAAATATATTTTTTAATTCTTCAAATTGCAACGCTGATTCTGTTCGTCGAACTCGAAATGCAATATTATAAATTAAATCTGAAAATAATACCATAAATTGATCGTCAATTTAATAACGATGATAAATACTTTAAAATAAAGTATCTTAATACTACAAAAAATAAATACTACAAAAAATTTTATTGCAAAAAATATCATACTAATAGATATATTAAGTGTGGGAAAAAGTTCGTGGCGTTTTTTTAATGTCATCTAATGGGAAAAACGCCACGAACTTTTTCCCACACCTAATAATTTACTTTGATCAAATATTTAATACATGACACCATTTAATAACAAGTAGAAATCGTCAATAAATATGCATGAGTTGAATAATTAGAAGTAGATAATTCTTTTTTATATTATCTATTTAAAGTTAGAGAATAAGTTAGTTCTACCTGGTAACATCATTATTTTCTGAACAATGAAATACGCTGTTACGCGCTCTATTGTATTCTTAGATAACTGCGAAATGTTATACCTTCTCATAGATCGAAACATTAGTATAACATCTCATTTACATAGCTTGTTCAGAGATTCTGCAAAATACAATATCGTTTGTTATACAACAAGATTCTGACTAGGACGAGGTGGTTTACTTTGATCGAACCACTGACACGAATCGAGTTCGCGGAAACTCGACGAGTATCTTCGAATGATGTACGACATGCCGTGAAATAGAAGCTTGTGCCGGGAGCAATCTACAAGCTTCTTACGATATCCACATCGAGCAATACAGAAAATTATTTTGATGCAATTTCTCAGTCGAGTGAGCAAACGCATCAAATTATTCTCCGACTAATCAGATTTGAGAAAATCTTGTGAATCAGACAGATATAAATTATATGTATCAAGAATATTAAGATAATCTGGCTGCCATAAAAAGAATATTAACAGTTTGGCAGAGAAATTAAACTAGATTATTGATAATTGTATAAATATATGTAAATCAATAATACGATTTATCAAACTCGTTAAATTATTATCATTATGAAATGAGTAGTCGATATATCCAAAGCAAGCAGCAATATCCAAAAACATAACAAAATTAGGTATTGGCATTTCTAGATTTCTTAACTCCTTGGTTACAAATTGAAAAAAACCCAGAATAACAAGTCATGATAATGTCAAAGTGATGACATTAAAATAAATCGGAAATGATTAAAATGAAATGATTAAAAAATGACTTTTAGTGATCATTTTGGCGTCATTTTGATATCATAATGATTTGTTGTTCTGCTTGGGTATGCAGTTATAAACTCTAAAATTAAAAAAGAAAAATATGTTTAATTGTAAAAGAAATTATATTCCTATTATTACAGAGACAAAAAATGCAAAAAAAAGTTGAATCCCCAAATTGTTATTGTTTCAAATATAATTATCCATCGGTAATATTTAATAAATAATATAGCGGACATTTTGTTCTAAAATCAATTAAAATTTTTATTTAAGTTTTAATCAATAGAATTCTATTTTAATAGATAGAAGTTGTATTTTTCATGCCATACTATACACGTTTTGTTCACTAAGAAAAAAAGTTGTTCATTTGACTAAATTAGTTTAATTTGTCTACATTTCCTTCGATGAAGAATATACTTAGATCGAACATATTACATTTGATTTAAATGCATATATTCTCCAAAGAAAGAAATAAAAACAACTAAATTATTAAGTGAAATAAACAATTTCTGTAATCAAATAGACAATTTTTTTCCAAGTAAAACATTGAACCTCATTAATTTTTTTAAAGAAAATCTCATTGAGATTTAGATTAAATGAGAAATATTAGCTGTAGAAGTTTTTTCATTCTCGCCAAAAAATTTCAAACGATAATGATTTTTGTCAATGAGCTATTTAATTTCACTATTTCATGAGATTCTTTTCGACTTCAATCAACCCCTTAAGGCATATCGTATGCACTAAAAACAATTGAGGCCGTTGTGTCGCTGTCAGTACGGACTGTACAGGTCACCGATTAACCGCCTTTCCTGTCTTCTGTATGCTTGTCAGAAAATAGTTAAAAGTATCCGGTTGCACGGAAGCACCTGCCGGCCTTAAAATAAGGCTTCCCGCATCAATGCCAATGTTTTCTAGTTTCCAACAAAAGTTTTACGTTTCACGTTTCAGATTATGATAAATTAAAGTATATAAAAATGTATAAATGTATCCCAGTCTTTAGTATAATTTTAGAGATTTTAATCAATTACAATCGATACAACATGGTGCTCTAATAATCCCCTTAGCAATATTACGTGCTCGCGACGCATTATTACAACTTTGCGCACAGACAATCTTTAGATCTAAGACAGACAGTTTAATGCAATGTTTCCTTGCACAGGATGGGAGCTGCGAGGCATACACTGTTACAAATTCTTCAACATCAGGCATTCCTGGGAAAAAGCGGCGGAATTATGCAGGAGGTAAGGCGTACTATCGATCTTTCCCTTTCGTTATAAATTATATAAATATTTAAGATTTGATTTTTACAGAATATAATCTCTTTCATTAGAATAAACACATGGTCCGGTATTCATATATTATAATTCTTATGTCTTATATCTTTTTTATTCCTAAATTATAATGGAACTTTCTTTCTTGCTTTCGCCAAACATGTATCTATTCTTTAAATTCCATAAGACCACTAATTCAGCTATATAGAAAACATCTCTTATTTTAAGATTATCTCAATCTTAGAACGTTATTGATGTAAATTTTACATACAAATGAAAAAAGATTATTGAGCGTTAAACTATACTAATTAATAGTCATCAAAAAGAGTCTGATATGCAAGTACTAAAGGAGGACGATATGGAATAAGCTTTAAATGTTCGATCTATACTGTTAAATCTACAGTGTCAAATTTAATTCAATCTAAACTGTTTAACTCCATTTTTAATACAAAACAGTGATACATTGGATAGAAGCATGGTGGCGACTCAAATTAGATTAAATTTAATTGATACTATATAGATTTTTAACAGTGCGTTATATGTATTATGAATATTATAAATATAGTTTGAATCTAATTATAATGGTCAGTATTATAACAGACAATGATAAATGATTTCAATTTTTGAACAATTTTGTGTCATTTTGTGTTATTAGATATCATGAAAAAACATTGGTCATCTTAAGAATTGAATTTGATAGTGCTTCTTTTCTTTTTTAAGTTGATAATAAAATTAAGTTTAAAAAGTCTAGATTATAAATACTTTGCTATTAAAAGTGTAATGTGTATAAAAATTTTGTGTTGTGTTAATTAAGAATAAATTGACGTAACGATAGCTGTATCACTCAATGTCGATAGCGTTTCAATTAAGTATAGCGTTAAAGTAATGTCTTATTAAGATTAATAAATTAAATATTAATATACAGCTCTGCGGTTCGTTTATTCAAATCCATCAGTTTATTTAAACAAATCACAAAACTGTATTAGCATCTTAAGACATTATTTAAGACGATATGAATACCGGGGAATTTTGTTTCCCGAGATAAAAGAAATTCTATTTTTCTCATTCTTCTCGATTATGTAAGATGAGTCATTGATAGTATTGACGGATTTTTTGCAGATACGGGAGCGAACTGATGGTGGTGGAATCGTACAGCGAGAACAACATGTCGGCAAACATGATCAGCCGGCATTTGGATCGTTACTGGCTGGGTCTCGCTTCGCTCGACTACTTACGTACCAACACACTTGAATCTGCCGCGGGAATGCTGGTCTCGCAATACGCCGGTTCGTACGCAATTCCGTTTCACTTGATTTGCAGACATCCACCGCACATTCTGCGAGAGAAGATCCCGTAACCGAACGCATCCTGTGCAATTTCTCTACCACTCTTCTTCCTTTTTTTTATCTGTTTCTTGAGTGCGATTCGCGCTCTTCGCCATTAACGATCGACTGCTTAAGAGACCTTGACCGATATTCCGCATGAAGCAGTTATCAAATGTGACTCTCAAAGTGAAGGGAATGAAAATTCTATAAGTTACAAATGCTCAATTCTCAATATCACAGTATTTATTCGATTCAAAAATGATTTCGAGCTCTTCATTTTTTTTAATTTTCAGTTCTCCTAAAATCTCATTTTTATGTCATTAACTCTTCAGTGCGATACTATATCTTTTTGTCATGGGTGTGGCACACTGTGTAATACGTACTCAATCCAAATTTTGGCTGCTTACAACTTTCATAAAAACGAACATATTGTAACAAATTTTTTTCACAAAGTATTTTAAAACCGCAAATGTGAATACAGAACTGAATAACTAAAGCCTAACTAAACAATCTAAAGGTTTTAGTGCTTAGATAATATTTTTTTTGTATGAGTTTATAGGTATATATACTCTGTTTTGTAAACTGCGCGCCAAAATTATTTTCAATCTTGAAACGCAATTATAAGCCAAATTGAGATAATAACACCACAAATCAAATTGACAAGCATTTAATAATATTAGTTTCTTTTTAATCGAATTGCTGCATATTAAGAAATGTAAAGTCGGTAGCACATGATGCTTGTTTTTTTTTCTGGATTGCTAACTGGATTAGAATCTCTAATAGTGCCAGCATCGCAGCCAATACGATGGCAAGAATCTAATCCAACTAGCAATCGAAAAAGAAAACGAGTATCGTGTGACGCTGACTTAACGGTCTCCGGTAAATATTATACATGTATCTTCATTAGTAAAAATGTTACAAGCAATAAAGTAAACAAATGTGTCAAGTAGAATATTTTTTTTTTCGAAAAAAATGGGGAAATAAATCGATTATGCCATATCGAGAGTGGCAAGAAAGGATTAATTAGTCAAAAACTAGTGAGTGTCACTATTTTGCGCAAAAATCAAATTGATTACAAAGTCTGAGATGTAAAAGATATCTGCATTTTTTTAAGACAGCAAGAACTGTTAGAAATTAAAAACTATGCATTCATCTAAAATACCAATATATGAAAAATAATAATAAAATCTTCGTCTTTGTGTTCGGGTAAAAATTTCTTAACATATTACGAACGTATTATGAAATTAAGTGGTTGATAATCATGACGCGGTCGTTTTGTACAAAGCTTGACCTCGCGTACACGCGGGGCCAGTTTCTATCAGGGTCACGGAACACGGAACTCATACGAGTGCACGGGACGAAGGCACACTTTTCCCACAACAATACTCGGATGTCGTTTCTTGTTGGTTTGCTGCAAACTGCAATTTCCTCATCTAACGCATTTGTATACTAAACCGCATTAATTATGCTAAACCGTATTAATTATGCTTGAACTTAATTATGTATCGCTAGTAACAGATTATTCAAGTAAGGATATACGTATGATCAAATCGAGGCAATGCTTTGCCATAAGCATGCAGTAGTTGAGATATTCGTATTGTTAACAGACTATTATTAAAATCATTTAATTATTCTGTCTATATATATATATATGTATGTGTATATATATATATATATATATATATATATATATATGTATATATATATAGGGTAGATTATTTTAATATTCATACCCAATTATTTTTTTCCCTTAATTCTTTTACAAAATAATATCTTAGACATAAATTGTATGATTATATGATTGTATTTAAAAAAGATTAAATAACGGTAAAATTAATTTTTTTTAAAATCAATTTTCGAGATCAATAAAGATTATCGCCACTGTTTAAAATAAAATTATAGGATTTTTTTTTACGTAATACGATCCCTCTAAATATTGTTTAAATTGTTGGCAAAAATGTAGGTTTCTGGGCGTCTAAGCAACCAAATCCGCTATCAGGCGAATGCGTGGACGTTGCCTTGACGGATAACCAGCAAACGTGGGAATTGACCACATGCGAGTCGCTTCTTCCTTTCATGTGTCGTGCCGACGCCTGTCCTTCCGGTAAGTCCATTCACGTAAATTGCGACGGGCGATGTAAGCGGTCGCATAACGGCCGACGCAAGCTGTTCTCTATATATTTCACGTAGAACGGAATGATAATCCGCCGTGACGGGATAACTCCACAGGTTCGTTCCATTGCTCGAATGGCAAGTGTATCAACGCGGCGTTTAAATGTGACAAGCAGGACGACTGCGGCGATTATTCCGACGAATTGGACTGTCCGGCTAACTGCCAGTATTATATGGCAAGCAGCGGCGATGTCGTGGAAAGCCCAAATTACCCGCATAAATATGCACCTCTCAGCAATTGTAAGTGGACGCTGGAGGGCCCTCAAGGACATAATATTCTCTTGCAGGTGAATTATTGTGATTATTTACTCGATAAATATTCCTTGTTCAATATGATAATGCTACACACTTAATGCTACATATATAATATATTGTAACAGTCACAAGTCGATATAATTGGAATGAAATTTAAAATGAATCACGATTCATGTTCTAGTTTCAAGAATTCGAGACCGAGAAGAGTTTCGATATAGTGCAGATTCTCGTAGGTGGTAGAACCGAGGAGAAATCTGTAAATCTCGCGACCCTTTCCGGCAAGCAGGATTTCAGCAACAAACTCTTCGTCTCGGCCTCAAACTTCATGATTATAAAATTCAGCTCCGATGCCTCGGTAGAGAGAAAGGGCTTCCGTGCCTCGTGGAAGACTGAACCGCAAGCCTGCGGCGGAATCCTTAGAGCGACGCCGCAAGGACAAGTGCTCACATCCCCCGGATATCCCCAGAATTATCCCGGTGGATTGGAGTGTCTGTATATCCTCCAGGCTCAACCGGGACGCATAATGTCTCTGGAAGTATGTTGAACTTTTACTATTTATCCATTTAATGCAAAATGTTGATACGACAAAGCTGATATCTCAAATATTCTGGAGAATTTTTATTAGAAAACATATTTTATTGGAAAATGCATTTTAATATAAAAAAATTTACCTTAAAATTATATTATATAAAAAATAATAATATGGCGCTAGCAATCAATTACAAAAGTTCATGCGATAGTCAAAGTATTACTACAGCGTTAAAATTCTTTTAAACAAGGATTAAAAGTCTGTGAAATTCAATTACTTCTCGTTTCTAGATTGAGGATTTGGATCTTGAAACGAATCGGGATTATATTCTTGTGAGGGACGGAGATTCGCCTATGAGCAAACCGATTGCACGTCTCACCGGAAAATCGGAGGACAATCCAACAGTAATCATATCTACCGGAAACAACTTGTATTTGTACTTTAAAACGAGCCTCGGCGATTCCAGGCGTGGTTTCAGCATTCGCTTCACGCAGGGTTGCAAAGCTACAATCATTGCAAGAAACGGAACGGTTCAATCACCATCTTACGGTCTCAACGATTATCCTAATAATCAGGAATGTTTGTACAAAATAAAAAATCCGGACAGGGGGCCGCTGTCACTGAAATTCACTAACTTCACCGTTCACAAAACCGACTACGTACAAGTAAGTTTGTTTATGTTATATACGCAACGAAGTTTCGTAATGTCTTTACGCACGTTCAGATTATTAATTTTTCCCTCTTTCGCGGGAAATTGGTAGATATACGATGGTTCCAATACAAACGGTCTACGCTTGCATTCCGGAAGCGGTTTCACCTCTAGCACTCGACCTAAGATCACGCTCACCGCGGAAAGCGGAGAAATGCTCGTTAGGTTCGTCTCTGATGCTTTGCACAGCAACATCGGCTGGCAGGCTAAGTTTTCTGCTGGTAAGCCATTATTTTCACATCTGATGTTACGTAAAGAAAGTAACATGTAATTACATAATGATATTATTAAGATATCGCTCTTTTACTTCAAAAGGGACACAACTCAAAAGATTAAGCTTCCCAAAAAAGAGAAAAACTATTTTTCGACCTAACAGAAAATTATTGACTAATCGAATAACGTCAGTAAAAAAAAAAATCTATTCTTAACGTGATTAAATGTCATATTTATTGTTTTTATTTCACGACTCTTAAAAACTATTTTTTTTTCTTTTTAATGATATCTTAACTACTCTTTTTGACGATTTTTTATGAAATTAAGTTAGTTACTTAGTTAGTCACTTTCGATGATTGATAGAAGAACGTTTACCCTTAACTTATTCATCATAATAATTTAAAAAAAAAAGCTCGTTCTTATAGTTGTCTCACTTTTGAAATAAGGGAATTTCTATATATCAGTTGTATATAATGATTTTATATTTCTATCGCATTTTAATATGAATTTATCTATAATGTAATAATGATAGTCCTACTAATATTATAAAAAACATATTAATTGTAGATTGTCCTGTGTTGCAACCTGGCGAGGGAGCTTTAGCGTCCAATCGAGACACAGCATTCGGCACAGTAGTTACGTTCTCCTGCCCACTAGGGCAAGAGTTTGCCACAGGCAAATCCAAGATTTCCACAGTATGTCTCCCCGGAGGAAACTGGTCCGTTATGTATATTCCTAAATGCCAGGAGGTGTACTGTGGCCCAGTACCTCAAATCGATAACGGATTCTCAATAGGTTCTTCAAACGTTACTTATCGAGGATTGGCGACCTATCAGTGTTACGCGGGATTCGCGTTTCCTTCCGGAAGACCAACGGAGAAGATTTCTTGTTTGGCTGATGGAAGATGGGAAAAGAAACCATCCTGTTTAGGTTCGTTAAAAGTTTCACAATCGACACGATTATATAGACGCGATATTAAATGAATAGATTTGTAGAGTATTGAAAAAATACGCATACAATTATGTTTTCAGCATCTCAATGCGCTCCGCTACCAGAGGCACCTCATGCTAATATAACCATCTTGAACGGAGGCGGTCGAAGTTACGGCACGATTGTTAGATTCGAATGCGAGTCCGGCTACGTTCGAAGCGGACATCCCGTCATCCTTTGTATGAGCAACGGTACCTGGTCTGACAAAGTACCAACATGTTCGCGTAAGTATAGTAAACAAAAATTAACATCAATTATCTGATAACTATAATTTGATTTTTTTAATACTGTTAGTATATATATATACACACACAGAACAAGATGTAACATATTAAATTTTTTTCTATGTTACTTATTTTTTTATTTTTTCATATTTTTGTCATTAATATTACTTATACTAAGTAAAAGTATAAAATATTGATAAGATTCGATTTTGACGGCCAGTATACATTCAGTAACTCTCCTTTACAGATTAATTCAACATTGATATAAAATTAATATAATAACGTTTTTCTCTTTTATTGTAGGAGCTAAATGTCCGTTGTTACCTACGATTAAAAATGGATTTATTGTTGATATCGGCAAGGATTATTACTTTGGTGATGAAGTTAGGGTACAGTGCAATAAAGGATACAAGTTAACTGGATCAAATATTATACAATGTGGTCCTTATCAACGATTTGATAACGTACCAACTTGCGAAGGTAGATTTTATAACATAAATTATTTATTATAATGAGAAATGAGTGGTGTTACTTCCAATCTTTCCTTTGCCTCTGTAGATATAAACGAATGCACATCGAGTCAATGCGATCTGGCGTCCACGGAATGCCTAAACAATCCTGGTGCGTTTACCTGTAAGTGCAAGTCGGGCTTTGCACCGACTATGGAGTGTCGGCCTATCGGTGATCTTGGTCTCATCAACGGTGGCATTCCCGATGAGTCAATCACTGTTTCAAGCTCGGAAAATGGATATACAAAAACTGTAGGATATACTGACGTTCCTATTCTTTCAGAGTATCCTTTTTTTCTTTTTATAATACTAAATACTCATATATTTTCAAAGGGTATTCGTTTGAATAACGGCGATGGATGGTGCGGCAACAACATCGAACGGGGCACAAACTGGGTGACAATCGACATGAAAGCACCGACGATTATTCGCGGTTTCCGCACGCAGGTCGTAGCCAGGATCGACGGGAATATCGCGTACGCGTCAGCCGTGCGAATTCAATACACGAATGATTTGACGGACGTCTTCATAGATTACAAAAATCCAGACGGTACCCCGGTGGAGTTCAGGATGGCGGAAGCGACGCTTTCCATCTTGAATCTACCTATGCCAATCGAAGCTCGCTACGTAAGATTCAGGATACAGGATTACGTTGGTGCACCGTGTATAAAGCTAGAGATAGTTGGTTGTACCAGATTGGAATGCGCGGATATTAACGAATGTGTCATCAGGAATGGTGGCTGCCATCAAAAGTGCATTAACAGTCCCGGCAGTTACTCCTGCATGTGTAACACGGGCTATGAACTATACAAAGGTAATGGTACGGCCGGATTCAACTTGGCGAAGGGAGAAACTGGCGAAAGGGATGGCGATTTATATCAGAGAAATAAAACGTGCGTGCCAGTGATGTGCCCACTATTGACGGCACCGGAAAATGGAAAATTATTGTCAACCAAGGTAAAATAAAAATTAAATAATACAATTTTTTTCATTACCCGAGTAAATATTTATTGCAATTATTATTATATATATATTATCACTAAGAAAATATTTGTTTAAATGTGTGAATTTATTTATTAGGAGCAGCATCACTTTGGCGATCTCGTCAGATTTCAGTGCAATTTTGGTTACGTTTTATCTGGGTCTTCGGCTGTAATTTGTACTTCCTCTGGAGTTTGGAACGGAACTATTCCCGAATGTCAATGTAAGTACAGAACGTTTCAAAATTATCGCACATAAATTTTTGTCATATTGTCATATGATATATAGAAAAAAAGATCAATCTTTCTGCAAGAAATACACTATTATTCATTAGGCAACACTTGCAATTTTCTCGCATCTTATAAAAGTTAAGTCAAAAATATATTTTTTTTATTTTAAAGATATGTATACAAATAAAAATTTCTACTCTTTCTTCTCTTTTCTGCAAACTTTTTAATTTTGATGCTAAAAAGTATATTATAAAAATAAATTTTTACACTAAAAATATTGCAAAAATTATACAATTTTAAAAAAATCCATTTTAAAACTGAAAACCAATTAAAAAGGCTTTTTTAAAATATTTTTTTATTAGTTTTTGTTTGATAATATTTCATCAAACTACAGAGTAAAATTCCAGAGCCTTAAAAGGTGCGTTAAATTCACAGCATGTATTTCTCTGTGTTTATCCGCGAAACAAGTAGACAAGTGTCTAATCCATACACACACTAGCATTCTTTCATACCCCCTCTTTCTCTTTCTCTATTCAAATAACTTTTTCAAATGTGCTCTTTAACTGTTTACAGACGCGAAATGTGTATCATTGCCGGATGATAAAAGCGAGGGTCTTAGCGTGATCCGAAACGATGAGACCAGCGTGTTAGTACCTTTCAAGCAGAACGTCACTCTAAAATGCGGTACCAACGGCCGCTACTTGCGCAATACCGTGACATCCAATTTCCGACAATGCGTATACGATCCTAAACCCGGGTTGCCCGATTATTGGCTGTCTGGTCTGCAGCCAGCTTGCCCTCGCGTGGACTGCGGCAAGCCGCTTCCCACGCCCGGCGCCGAGTATGGCCAGTATCTTGACACCAAGCATCATTCCTCCTTCTTTTTCGGTTGTCAAGATACCTTTAAATTGGCCGGTCAGACCAATCGCAATGACAACGTTGTGCGTTGTCAAGCGAATGGCGTTTGGGACTTTGGCAACCTGCGATGCGAAGGTCCAGTCTGCGAGGATCCTGGTAGACCGAGTGACGGCTATCAAGTGGCGCGTAGTTACGAACAGGGTTCAGAAGTACAATTTGGCTGCAACAGACCCGGCTACATTCTCATTAGCCCGCGACCTATCGTCTGCATTCGCGAGCCTGAATGCAAGGTCATCAAACCACTCGGTTTAGCCTCTGGACGCATCCCAGATTCGGCGATAAATGCCACCTCCGAGAGACCGAACTACGAAGCTAGAAATGTCCGATTGAACTCAGTAACCGGCTGGTGCGGTAAGCAAGAAGCCTTTACTTACGTTAGCGTCGATCTTGGTCGTATCTATCGAGTGAAAGCAATCCTCGTCAAGGGTGTGATCACCAATGACATAGTCGGCAGACCCACAGAGATCCGTTTCTTCTACAAGCAGGCGGAAAATGAGAATTACGTCGTCTATTTCCCAAATTTCAATCTGACTATGCGTGATCCCGGAAATTATGGCGAATTAGCAATGATCACCCTGCCTAAGTACGTGCAGGCCCGTTTTGTGATCCTCGGTATCGTTAGCTACATGGACAATGCCTGTCTCAAGTTCGAGCTTATGGGATGCGAGGAACCGGTGATTGAACCGTTACTGGGTTACGATTACGGATTCTCACCTTGTGTAGACAACGAGGCGCCGGTCTTCCAGAACTGCCCGCAACAACCGATAATTGTACAGAAGGGAGCCAACGGAGAATTGTTACCGGTGAATTTCACAGTGCCAACCGCCATCGACAACAGCGGCAGTATCGCCCGAGTGGAAGTGAAGCCTCAAAGTTTCAAAACTCCCATTCGAATCTTTGAAGACACATTCGTGAAATATATAGCTTTCGATTACGATGGCAATGTAGCCATTTGCGAGATCAACATTACTGTTCCGGGTTAGTAACAATTTTCAATTTATCTAATATTTTATCTAATATTTATCTAAAGACTTATTTCGCGTTATAACACTCCAAGTATCAATATTTCTTACTTACTATAAGAACCAAATAAATTAGTATGAAAATGATAAAGATTCGAACATTTCATTAATATGGATATAATTATTGAAAATCAAATCAAATAATTTCAGAACCTTATCTTTTACAAAAAAATATATTATTATTCCAATATAAAGTTACAATAATGTTACAGTTACAATAATGACCGTTTGGTAGTATCTATTAATAGCATATGTTTAAAATTAAAAAATTTTTAATTAAAAATTTTTTTACGTTTTAATAGTATATATGCTTAAAAATATTGTATTATGTATAATTCTATATAATATAATATTATATTTAAGGATAAATTTTATTTAATCTTAATCAAATTATTAATTAATGTTCATTAATATTAAATTAATTGGTATATTCTGATATCTCAGATATAACTCCACCAAAACTGAGTTGTCCCCAGAGCTACGTTATCGAATTGATTGACCAACAAGAGAGTTACCCCATTAATTTCAATGAGACACGAAAACGCATTAACGCCACGGATGCGTCCGGACCTGTAACGATTACTTTCGTCCCAGAACGTGCAGTGATTCGAATCGGCAATTTTGAAAACGTTACGGTATATGCGACGGATCCCAGCGGCAATAGAGCAGTTTGTCACTTTCAAGTTTCGGTCCAGGCAACGCCCTGTGTTGATTGGGAACTAAAACCGCCGGCTAATGGTAATCTGAAATGCATTCCTGGAGACCAGGGAATGCAGTGCAGAGCAACCTGTAAAGCTGGATATAGATTTACCGACGGATCACCCGTAAAAACATTCGGGTGTGATGTTAGCAAACGATGGACACCTTCGTCGGTGGTACCCGACTGCGTTTCCGAAAGTAAGTTTCTTATTTTGAGATTAACTTTATTTTATTTAGTGTTATTTTATTACTTTATAATTATTATTACTTTATAATTTGTTTATAATTTTATTTAATAATGTTACTTTATAATGTTTTATACATTTTATATAATATGTTGCACTTTATTGGTATCTGTAGACACGCAACAGGCCGATTATCACGTAACTGCCACTGTAACTTATCGTGCGAACGGCGTCGTTTCTGAACAATCCTGCTTATCGAACTATCAAAAACTCATGGCTGCACATTACACGAATCTCGACGGTATTTTGACTCAACGTTGCTCCGCCATCAATGTGAATATGAACGTGTCTTTTGTCAGATCGCTGCCTTACCTGATTGAAGACAATGTTCTCGAGGTATATATATATATATGAGTCAAGATCTTAATTATATATAAGATTAATGATACAATGTATTTAAATTAGGATTATTATTGACAGGGAATAAGATTAACGTAAATTTTCCACAAATTTTCCAGATGGTTTTCATTTTGGTAGTCGTTCCAGCACAACGTCAAACGAAATTGTACGATTTTTGTGGCTCCACGTTGAGTCTAATCTTCGATCTAAAGGTCCCTTATGCAAGCGCAGTTATCGAGCCTTTATTAAATGTTTCTGCGATTGGCAACCAATGCCCTCCTCTCCGTGCTCTCAAATCAACTACTAACAGGGGCTTCACATGCAGTATTGGCGAAGTATTGAACATGGATACCAACGATGTTCCCCGTTGTTGTAAGACATATTTCGTATACTCGTATACTCTTTAATCTCGAAATAATCATTTGGGGTTTTTATACCTTTGCGAGGAAAAAATGTAAATTGTTGTAAAATGAATATTATTCAGCACATTTTTTTCTTTTTCGATAATTATTTTTTTTATACGCACTTCCATTTTAACAATTTATTAGTGATCATTTTATAATGACCATAAGCCATTTTATTAATTGTCAATTTTTTAGAAATAATCATAATAAACTACTTAATATTTTTATTTCATTAGTAATATTTATTTGGTTTCTATTTTTTTCAAAAAATTGTGAATAAGTTAATATGTTGAATAATACGTTAATACTTATATGTAATGTTAATACTAATATGTAAATACTAATAAATCAATCAATAATATGAAACATAATATTGTGATACAATTATAGTGATTTTTAATTGTAATGTAAAAATACCTCGAGTAATCATTTGCATAAAATGAATAAAGAGTACTTACTACTACTACTACTTCCGATACTACTTGTATTACTTTCTTCATAAATTCTTAATAAATTGCAAAACATCCTTATACATTTTCAGTGCATTGTCCTGCTGGAACCTTCGCCGAAGAGAAACAAAAGCTATGCACAGCCTGTCCAAAAGGCTTCTATCAGAACAGTGATCGACAAGGTTCCTGTTTACGCTGTCCATTCGGCATGTATACAAAGGAAGAAGGTTCGAAGAGCATAGACGATTGCATACCGGTCTGTGGTTACGGCACGTACTCACCTACCGGTCTCGTGCCTTGCCTCGAATGTCCCAGGAACAGCTACACCGGCGAGCCGCCGATTGGAGGCTATAAGGACTGCCAGACCTGTCCGGCTGGAACATTCACCTACCAACCAGCTGCGCCTGGTCGCGATCGTTGCCGCGCCAAGTGTTCGCCGGGCATGTATTCGGATACGGGACTTGCTCCTTGCGCTCAATGTCCTAAGAACTTCTTCCAGCCTCAGCACGGCGCGATCACATGCGTCGAGTGTCCCACAAACATGTATACGGACGGATCTGGTTCAGTCGGCCGCGAGGAGTGCAAGCCTGTCCAGTGCACCGACAGTGTATGTCAGCATGGTGGTCTCTGCGTATCGATGGGACATGGTATACACTGCTATTGTCCAGCCGGTTTCTCTGGAAGACGCTGCGAGATCGATATCGATGAGTGTGCGTCTCAGCCGTGCTATAACGGTGCCATTTGCATAGATCTGCCGCAAGGTTACAGATGTCAATGCGCCAACAGCTATTCTGGCATTAATTGCCAAGAAGAGAAATCAGATTGTACAAATGACACATGTCCGGAAAGAGCTATGTGCAAAGATGAGCCTGGAATTAATAATTACACATGTCTCTGCCGATCCGGATACACCGGAGTTGATTGTGACATCACTGTAAGTGCTCTTCTTTATGAGATTTCCTCAATAAAAAAAGTTCTCAAAATATTTCAATAATATTTTTGAGAATTTGTCATTTTTAATTTATGAAGACTTTTGAAAAAATATTTTAAATATTTTCAGAGATTTTATAAGATTTTTTTAAAATTGTAGAATAAGAAATTTTAGAATATTTTAAAATTCATATACATAAAAAATTCTAAAAAAGACGTAAATTTTTTCAGAATTTTTAAAAAGAGTTCTGATTCAATAATATAACATCAATAAAAAAAATCTGAGAAATTTTCTAAAAAGTTATAAAATTATACATAAATTTTGAAAAATGCTAAAAAATTTCATAAGAATTTAGAAAAAAAGTTTTTTTGTCAGGATCCTTATAAAAAAAATTTAACAAAATTTGATAAAAAATATATCAACATGATCAAATCGTATCTCAGCGAACAAACAGACTTTATTTTTATCGTTTTAATGTCAAAGTAAAAGAGTTTATCTGTAAACATTAAATCCTTTATAAACTATTTATATTTAATTTACGTATCTAATTTTATTTCTTTTCACATCTTTATACAGATAAATCCTTGTACAGCCAGTGGAAATCCTTGCAACAACGGCGCTACTTGCGTGGCTCTTCAGCAAGGCCGCTACAAATGCGATTGTCTGCCAGGGTGGGAAGGTCAAAGTTGTGAAATCAATACCAATGATTGCGCTGAGCGACCTTGTCTGCTTGGTGCCAACTGCACTGATCAAATCGCTGATTTCTCCTGCGACTGTCCGCACGGATTTACTGGCAAACGCTGCCATGAGAAAATCGATCTCTGCTTAGGCAAACCTTGCCTAAATGGAATCTGCGTGGACAAACTCTTCAGCCACGAGTGCATCTGCCATCCAGGATGGACAGGTGCGGCCTGCGATACGAACATCAACGAATGTGCATCTAGACCGTGCCGAAACAACGGTCAATGCATCGATCACATCGACGATTATGCTTGCACTTGCGAGCCCGGTTACACGGGCAAGCAGTGCCAACACACGATTGATGACTGCGCATCAGATCCTTGTCAGAACGGAGCCACATGCATAGATCAGCTGCAGGGCTTCACCTGCAGATGCAGACCTGGCTTCGTCGGACTGCAGTGCGAAGCGGAACGCGACGAATGTCAGAGCGATCCTTGCAATCCAGTTGGCACTGAACGCTGCATAGATCTCGATAATACCTTCGTCTGCCACTGTCGCGAAGGTTACACCGGATCGTCCTGCGAGATCAATATAGACGACTGTGCGTCAGATCCATGCCTGAATGGCGCAACATGTAGAGATGAAATCGGTGGTTTCAAGTGCATATGTCTGGAGGGATGGAATGGAGTGTACTGTCAAATGGATGTCGGCATGTGCCAGAATCGACCTTGCCAGAACGACGCTACTTGCGTGGATTTGTTCTTGGATTATTTCTGCGTGTAAGTATACATTTTTACACAAAAGAAGTTTTTTCTGCACTCAGAGAAAAAATATAACAATTATAAGGGTGATAACTATTTTACGTATAGAATTAATATCGCTGCGCTTGGCTTACCGCCATGTCTCCTGATATACAATTATTAAATAGATTATTTTATAGTTATGACAACTACATAGTTTATATATTCAACTATATATATTAATTCGACATATAAAAGTTGTATAGTTGTTACTTTTATAGTTGTGTTGACATTATATTTTTTTTTGATAATAAGTGTAAAATATTAAAAAATTTAGCTAGGTACACATATAGATACTGCATAATTATTTTTTTGATAATCCGAACAAAATTATTTTTAGATTCATATTTAGATCAATTTTCAGATACTTTAGCAAAACTGTTCTTTCCGAGTATGATATTTCGTGTGAATGTAAATTTATCGGTTTATACGAATTTTCAATCAACAGTTGTCCGTCTGGCACCGACGGTAAGCAATGCGAAACGGCACCGGAACGCTGTATCGGAAACCCATGCATGCACCACGGCCGCTGTCAGGATTTCGGTTCCGGCTTAAATTGTACTTGCTCTAATGATTATACCGGAATTGGCTGTCAATACGAATACGACGCTTGCCAAGCTGGTGCTTGCAAAAATGGAGCCACGTGTATCGATGAAGGTCCAGGATATACCTGCATATGCCCTCCAGGATATACTGGTATAATTTCTTAACATATGTATCTACAATCAAAGGAACAGTTATGATAGTGGCTATAACTATGGCAACTATACTAACTATATAAGTTTTGTATCAAAAATTAATGTACATAGTTTCAATAACTATAAAATAATTAAATTTATTTACACACACACACACACACACACACACACACACACACACACACACACACACACACACACACACACACACACACACAAAAAAAAATA